>FUIF01017444.1_pt1 | contig 31996 bp, 41 predicted proteins | sample 1003461 | NCBI WGS metagenome assembly FUIF01 (sample SAMEA80401918, study PRJEB19352) | marine metagenome
CTTTTTGATACTTCCTGATTCACGATAACGCACATATCGCACGATAACGCAGATAACGCAAGCATTATTTTTTTTTATCTGCGTTATTTTTGCATAATGCAGGCATGGATACGGGAGAAAAAGCCAAGAGTAAATCAGTAAGCCTACCGCCATCGATGTGGCAAGATGTTGAGGATAAAGCATCTACGAAGCACGGGAGAAATTGAAGCAGCTACATTCGTGACCTCGTAGAAGCCGACCTAAAAGGGCAGGGCAGCATGCCCGAAATTTCAGCCGAAACCCCTATTACCGACATCGCTAAGCAAGTTTTACCACTCCATGCTTCCTTTATTGCGGACAATCTCAAAGGCGAAGACCAGATGAGCATACTAGCGGACTTCCTCATGGGCATATCAGGCAAAAGCAACTTCGATGCCTTCATTGAAATGCTCAAGCGAATAGGCGTACCAGTGGAGCACCGTTCACCCGAGGAAATGGACCTCCTAGTCGCCGAAGACCCACCAACATACAGCTCGGCAGCCATAGCAGAACACGCCGAAAGAGAATCTACCTCACTTCAAAATGCCGCCCGCGACCTCGCAGATAAAAAGAAGCCTAAACCCAGGGGCGGACAAACCAAACACAAACCCACCGGCACATCACCCAATCACTAAGCCATCAAAACGTATTACCAACCGGAGGCACTGCTTTAGCAATACGATCGACACGAAAATACCTACGCTCATCAACCTTAGTACAATAAGCATACAGCAAGTAGGCACCCGCTGAACTCTTTAGCACCTTTATAGGCTTTACTATACGCTGCGAGCTCTCACCTGAAGCATTGGTATAAGAGATATCCAGCTCACACCTCAACTTCATCGCATTCCCTACAGCCCGCAAGTTTTTCATGACTAAAACCGGGTCAACCTCCACGGCCTCTTCATTACGTGCAGCTGTTAGTTTTCGATTACGACCTGGCCAACTCTTCTTATAAGCAGATCCGCATACTATCATACACGCACTGCAAACAACCACCATCACCACAACCACAGCGCCCCACAAGTCAGCCTCACTGCTAAGCACCATCGACACAGCTAGCGCCATCATACCAACCGCAGTTACCAGGTTAACCGCAAATACTATTGCACGTATCGTCTTCATCAGACTCAACCTAGTCAGTAGCCCGCCTAGATCCCCACTTGCTTGCGACCAAATCGCGGTATTGCATGTTTAGCTTAGCGATCAATTCAGGAGTGTAATTTTTCTCCTCAACATAATCTGCTCCAGCATCACTTCCGAGCTTCATCATTTCAGGCCTTTCATCTGCTGTAAGCATACTCACGCACACCTCAGGGAAAAACTCCTTAACCCATTTCACCATGCCTATACCTATCTCAGGCTCTGGCATCCATAAATTCGTAACCACCAAGTCGACTCGATTTTTCCTAATATAATCTTTCGCATCAGCAACATCCCGAAACCCTACAATCTCCGCACCAGGCATTGCCTGCGGCAAGTAAATATCCGTCAGTGCCGTAAGCATCAGCAGCTGATTATCGACTGCAACAACTGTTATCAAAAATTCAGACATACTATATTATAAAGATGAGAAAAGGGTGGGGCCCCACGGGCCCCACCACCAATTATGCTTCACAAGGCTCTGTTGTAGGAAGCATGGGTTCCGTTTGCTCAACACGCACTACACGATTATTTTCTTAAGATGCTTTTCATTGTTTTTCTGATTTCGATTTGTTAATTACTTCTGAGCGCCACACTCAGCAGTATGCGTTGATGAAGTTACCCATCGTCATATTATGCTTAATAGAAAAAATTACTTAATATTTAGTATACTGCTTTTTATCTCACATCCTAAAGCGATTGCCCTAGTTTCCGTAGAGGACCAGAAGTCGCTGCTACAAGAAGTATACAACCTCACACCAGGTCCACACGGGTCCGTGATAGCACAGGGCATAGATGGGATATCATGGCACAATGGATCCGCATGGCTGCCCGCAGAGTTCAATATACAAGGATACATAATCACCGCCGAAATCAATGGTGTAACCTACCTGCTTAATCAGAACAATATTTATCAATTTGAGAACCCTGGATCTATTAAACCAATCACATCCATCACAGGGCTCAAAAGCCTGGTATGGAGAGATGTCGCAACCTCTCAAAACTACATCATTGCATCCACCGAAACAGACATCGTTGCCTTTGATACAATCTCCAAGAAAGTTACGGTTCAAAACTTCAGCGACAACAAAAGACCTATCATTCACAACTCCGACACCGCATGGCTGCATCGCAGGAACCACGGCTTATATAAATGGAGTGATGACAAATGGATAGACGTGGGACATTACCCTGAATTCAAATCAGGTCTATTATACTTTAAAAAGCTAAACCATAGCGCAGGATACATCGCCGCGGCACTCGATGGTAGCATTTGGAAATGGGAAACCGGCAAACAACCCATACTTATCCATCAGTTACCAGATACACTCATACTAGATGGCGCCACAGACAAAGATTCACTCCATCTACTCGCATCAAAAAAATCCCTGCATGCGTACAACGAGCACAAAGAATCCATAGAATCAATTCCTATTCCTGAAAACATCAGCCGGGTCATTCGAGTAGAACACATGCGCGATACCTTCTGGCTCGCAGGCACCGGCGGGGTAGAGGAGATATCGTTAGATCCCGGCATCAGCAGGTATTCCGACCAACCCACATACACCGCTACCAGCTGGCACCACACTCTATTTTACGGCGGCAAAAAAGGACTACTTCGCGAGCACAGCGGAGAAACCATAAGACTCATGCCAAACGTGATTTTTTCACTACACGCCACACCTTACGGCATAATTACATCTGGCCGCACAGGTGTAGACCTTTTCAATCCCATCTCAGGGCGGGTGCTACAAATGCATAACAACCCACGCGGATCCTCTAAAATATGGCCATCTGAAATTGATAGCACCATATGCTACGCACAAGACGCTATCGGCCTCATTGAGATAAACCTAGAGATGAAAACATCGACAGTCCTTGAGAACGAACACTATGTCACCGGAATCTACGAAGACCCTGAACGAAATTTATACGTCAGCGGCTGGCCGAGTGGGTTATACAAATACACCGGACAATCAAAAGAGAAAATTAGCGATGATCCTCACGTCATCTCCAGTGTAGCAGGCCAACCCATCACGCTAAATCAAAACGGCATATCAACATTAGCAGGCCAACTCATACTTAAACACGGGGAAAACCAAGCACCAGTCAGCCACGAATTTTATGACGCACGCTGGTCCAACCAAGTGAACAAGCAACGATGGGCATTCTATAGAACAGCATTCGGATCTGCACTCATCAGAACCTATGAATCCAACGGCGAAATAAAAGCCGAAGCCATCCAACTCAAAGGACAGCAAAAACTCGGCATCATATACAATCTTCACCTACAAGAAGATTACCTCTTTGTAGCATCACAGTCCGGATTACATCGATACTACATCGGCGGCGGCACCAAAAAAGGCACCCAAGCAATCAATACCTACACATCCCCAACACAAATCAAAACGGCAATCACTACACCTTCAAAGAGCCTTCACCGCTGACCTCTATTACCGTCATCGATTCCAAACTCAAGCAAGGCGACACCATTCAATATCGAATCGGCGATAGCGAAACATGGACAGCAAAAACAGATGGCATAATCAACATCCCCATACTCCCATATCGCACCACCACGCTCCAAATTCGCTCAGTAAGCTACGGCGGCTTTACAGGCCCAACGACCACATTCACACTATACAATCCACCGCCCTGGCACTTCAGCAACATCGCTTACCTAATTTACGCAATACTAACGCTTGCTATCTCTATCATAATTTACGAGAATGCTGACGCACTTAAGGCCCGATACCAGCAGCGCAAAAGAAAGATCGAACTCAATGACCTACACGGCAAATCTAAATGCGAATCCATAAAGCACGAGTCACGCATCGAATCACGGTATTCACAACAAGAAGGCATCATACCCATGCCTGACAGCTCCAAGTTCCACGGCCTTAAGGCACAGCTCGAGAAAATGTCTCCTGATCAAAAACAGAGAATGAAGGACGCAACACTCGAAGCTATTAAAACCCTATCCAAACTCGAAAACAACATACACCTATCCCCACAAGAAGCTCACATCGTTTTAGAGCACGCCCATTTCGTCGCCCAATATATGAGCCAGCCCAAGCTGAAGAAAGACGACATCAAGCCCACTACAGCCACTCAAGTCATCGAAGACCTTAAGACCATACTCGAGCAGCTTTAAGGCTTTATATTAAAATACTTCGTCGCCTCTGCCTTCGTCGCCAACCCACGGTAATGGCGGTGGAGTAGAGATTGCCCACTCTCGTGACCAAGCAACAGCGAAGTCTTACCAGCATCACTAAACTTCGCCACATGGTAAGTGGCAAAACTATGTCGCATCGCATCATACGGCCACGGCTTCACAGCCTTATTCTTTCCAGTTGAAAACCCAGCAGCATCCTGAGCCACCCGCCTCAAATGATCAAACCGCCACGTAAACACTGGCCCCGTACTGCGATACTCCTTCAACCAAAGCCACAAATTCGGCGGCAGATCCTCTAGCACCCGCGCCACCTTAGTCTTCGCCGTATCACCAGGCACACGAATGATCTTAGACTTCAAATCGATATTATCCCACGACAAACCAGGCTTGTTCGGACTCACAATTTCATTCGGCCTCAGGCCCGCAAACAAAGCCAACGCCAAACCTGCTCGAGTAGGAGGGGGCGCTTTTCGCATAATCAAAGCAGCTTCCTTGACCGTCAAAAAACCAATCTCCTGAGCACGCGATGCCACCTCAATCTGCACCCGTGGCGTCCAGTCCTCCCTAATAAAACCATCACGATGCTTAAACGCCCACTTAAACAACCTGCGCACCGCTCGCCAAATCGCATGCTTCCCGCCCTTACTCAACTGTAGGCTATGCAACCAATCCTCGATATTTCGCTCATTAACATCAGTGATCCACGCACTAGGAAACCGGTCGGAAAGGCTCTGCAGCTTACTCTCATAATAAGTGTAAGTGTCCTCACGCTTCTCTCCCTCATTAATACTCTTCCTTAAATCCGTCAAAAACAGATCAATCACATCATCCAACGTAGTGCGGTGATCAACATCTTTGTCCTCACCGCCAGTCACACGATTTGCAATTTTTGCTGCCTCCAGCAGAGAAAGATTGCTCCCCTCCAGTAAAATTATAGCTTTTCTAGCATCAGCCACCTGCTGATTACTCAATTTAAAGTTGGTTCTTATGGGCATTTAAAGGCGAAAGTTAGGACTAAAAGTCCTACATGTTTTTCATAAGTCGTTAATAAACTCAACATAATTCGATCATAATCATGATACGAGCCAACCCAAATCAAACTCAAAAAACGACCCCTATAAAACAAATAAGCCCTTGATAAACAAGGGCTTAAAAGTGGTGGCGAGACCCAGGATTGAACTGGGGACACAAGGACTTTCAGTCCTTATTCGAATGCTGATAATCAACGGTTTATGAATTTCTTTCTTCAGATAACACCGCTCTTTTTTGGCGTAATTGGGCTTTTAGTAGACCCAGACGAGCTGATCATCGAGCATTTCTATCTCTGGCTTTTGGCGGCGGGTGCTTAGGACTTTGTGGTATCGGCCATCGGTTTTGTGTTTTACTCTGATGGATGGGATGTTGAGGGTGTGATCGACGAACCATTGAGACCAGTCTAGGTCGGAGAGGTCGGCGCTGGGGCAGTAGCTGTTGCGATCGTTGTTGATCACCAGCTTTTCTTGTTGGTCGCTCATGCTGCTTTCTGCTTGCGTTCGCGACGCCATAGCTGCCAGCGGCGGAGAGTATAGAGTCCTCCCACTAAACCAGCTATGAAGCCCATGCCGCTACTGGCTACACCAGCGATATGATCCCAATCCTCTAGGGTGAGGGAGTGGACTCTTGACAATGCATTCGACACCTTCGATCCAATGAAGGCGAGTGACGACGATATCGCACAAACGAAAGTTGCTTTTGTATCCATGGATCCGCGTTTCATTTATCTTTAAGCTTGGGCGGTGCTGCTTTTGACTTTCTTGTCGGCCTTGCGTTGAGCGACTATGTTTTTCGTGCTTTGGTCTTGAGCATCCGATAGCGCTCCATCAGCAAGCGAAACTAGTCGCTGTCGTTCTGCCTTCATAAGCTCCTTTACTTCGTCAGCCGTGTATGACTTGCCGACCGAAAGGGCCTTCTCAAGCGGCCCTTCAACTTCAACCTTCAGATTCCTTCGGATGTTTTGAACACCTTCCATTACCTGATCAAAGGCTTTGGAGCTAACAACCCCAAAGAAACTAATAAGCTTTGGAAATATAGAGACTAGCTTGCCACCAATCCAAGGGGCAAGCACACCTAGTAGAGGAGGGCATATGAAGCAAGCGGCGACGAGCATTACTATACCTCCAAACGAAAATCCTTTAATGTAGCGCCACAAATTCCCAAACCAGTTTGATCGCTCATACTTTAGCAATTCATTCAGATGCTCTATCTCCACGTTAAGATCTTTTCGCTCCTTGAGTAACTGGGTATTTTCATTTCCATACTCCTGTAGCTTCTGTTCAGCCAGTGCTAAATCCGCGAGCAGGGGTTTAATATCCCATCGCTCAATGGGCGACCCTTCTATACGCTCATCCTCCCTTGTGATCATATTGATAAGCTCCATCTCAGGCTCCGCTGGAACACCTTTTAACTTCGCCTCATCGAGCGAATGCTTAGATACATCGTGAGCTGCTGCTGTATATTCACGCGAGCGCTCCGTTAAATCGTTATCGATTTGTCTCTGCTGCTTTTCAGCTTCAGCTTTGTCTTTATGATATCGACCGGTTGAACATGAAATAAATGCTAGCACAATCACTAGCATGCAGGCAAAATTAAATAAGCTCTTCATACCCTTACACGGGTGTCAAGTAAGCTTAGGTTTTGAGGTGGATTCGGGCCTTCAGGCTGTCGAAATCCGAGAGGCTATACTCAGCGGATCCGGTATGATCATACATGAATGTCTTACCTCGATAGCCCTCCAAGAAAGGCGCTACAAATTCTAAATCCTGAGAGTTTGATCCGTCCGACAATTCCATTGCTACCTGTCGTGCCTGGTATGCTTGAATGTTTTTCGCGACTGCTGTTATGCTTACGATTCTGTCTTCGAGATCTGAGTGATCAGGTATCTCTGAATGCGGCGGCAAATCATAACCAGCCTTACTACCCGGTACTGCTGCCTTAATCAATGAGCTATCAGAGTAATCTCGCATTGCATCATAAACACTCGCCGCGCCTTCAGCAGTGAAGCCGGTTGCCGATGAGTCATTGGCTAATGTGAATTCATCAGCATCGGTAACAAAGTAGAAGCGGCAGGGAGGAGGGATGCCAATATGACCCAGACCATTTGAATTGTCGTTGTCATATATAACTAGGTCATCAATCCATGTATCGTTATTACGCGCGATGAGATGGATCTCACCGTTCAACGATGCCGAACCCGAAAGGTTATGAGTGAGAGTTGTGTTGCCTAAGCGCAAGGTAACCTCACCAGCAGCAGTCACTCCAAACTGGAGAATATGCCATTGACTCGAAGCCAAAGTAGCCGATGCGCTCTGCTCTAGGGAACCATCAACATACAACTCAAGTTCACCGCTAGTACTATTGTAGTAGCCATGGACCTTGCCATCGGTATCGTCATTGAACGCACACAACTGCTGATTCGCCTTCGGGTTATGCATGACACAAGTAAGACCAAATCCACTTATAAATGTGTCCGATTCAAAGCGAAATCCCGAGTTATTGCCAACCTTCATCACGCCACCTGAATTGCCTTTCTTTGAATAAGCCAAGGCCCAGTTTAAAATATTAGGCGAGCAGTCGTTTGCTAATGAAGGAAAACAGAGTCAAGCACTTCTCTAGCTGCCGCCTCTCCGATTTCCGTTGTCGAAGTCAACAACGACCAAGGCCCTTCAAATCCGTATGCAAATCTTTTCATATTATGAAAGCGGGTGATTTGTTGGCTCTACACCCACCTCGACACCCATGTCTTTAATGATTAATCCCAAATCAGAAAGCTCGACGCCGACCTCTATACCGATCATCGAGAAAAGAATCTTCTGTCCACCCTCAACCACATTAGGCACATGCGTAACCTTGCGCTGCGACTTCACTAAAGAAATAGCACGAGCGCTTTTGACTAGCTCGACGGCCATTGACTTACTCCCTTGCTTAGCTTGAACGCACCATATGCGACCGGCCACTTATACCCATCACCATCTTCGACCACTAAGTCGTATTGCGCGAGCGGGTAAGTCATGCCTTTCACCTCATCATAAGGAAGCTTTACGGTTATCCTTCCATCTGCCCCACCAAGCTCAATGACTTTGCCATCAGAATCTACCTCGGTCACTGATAGCAATGCATCCCCGGTACCATGACGCCGCACCTCGAGCAGAGCCTTGAAGCCTGTTAAATCAACAGGCAACCCTTCATCTCCCGTATAATCAAAAGATACAGCAAAATCTACGTTCTGCTGGACTTCGATATCGTGATTTAGGGCCTCGCTCATTCTTCGCGGATCTGAGAAAAGTCATAAGGAAGCGGGGGCACATCACCGATTGTTGTAGCACCAGATTCTACGGCAGCATAATATTTGCCCCATATCTCATCCATCCAGGCTTCAACAGCCTTAATGCGATCCATGCGCCATGCTGGACAATCCGGATCCACTTTCCAGGCAAGGGATCGCTCGCGAGCATTGCGGTCAAACTGTAGCGCGATCTTGTTAGCCTCTTCCCAGAGAATCGCCTTGCGCTCTTCCAAAGAAAGCTCTGGCGGTTCGTAAACCGCAATCGGCGGAATCGTTTCATTCTTAACCTGCCTAAGAATCTCTTCAAAATGCCGATTGCCGCGCCTTGCAGGAACCTTGCGCCTAACTCCATTTATTTCGGCCTTTATCAAGCTGTGGTCTTTGCTGGCGAATGATACGTTTTTAAGTCTCATTGGATAAGGTATTAAAGCTCGGCGTCCATTGTAACATCAGTCCAGTTACCTATACGGAAAGCGCTGCCGGAGTTGGGCGTAAAATTCCAGTTTATAATCAGACCCGAGGGGGTATTGGTAATGCCCTCAGCGCCTTCAGTCGTGCCGAATCCTGAATCTGAATAAGAGTTGGATATCGTAGGCGCTACACGCATACGGTCATACTCTCTGTAATTGTTGATCGGGTTTGTTGTCTCACACCAAAGACCGACACCTACATGAGTGCCTGAGCCGAAGTCACGGTAGTAGTAATTACACTGCTTCAATACCTCAGAGTAAGACAGACTCTCAAACTCAGTCTTCTCAGATCCCGCCTCTACTTGAACATGATCGATTTCAACATAGTTGCCACTGCTTGCACAGCGATTAACCGAGCCTGAAGTGCCACGATAGTTACCTGTTTGCCAAGTATCGGCAGTGGTTTGAAAATTTGACCCTACACCCATGCTTATGGCCAAAACCAAGCCGATGCCATTGGTATAATCCCAGGTGCCCGCTGAAGGAGGCGTACCGACCTGGACTAGCGCATCCTGCCAGGTATCTGCAACTGCGATATTCACATCGGTCACATAAGAACGATCCTCGCCGCTGTTATAAATAGCAATTGGGAGATTGCCGGTCACATCCGAACGGACCCGCGTAGAAATATACAGACCGCCCAAAAGCGGAATCACATTGTAACCCTCAATCGGCTGCTCGATAGAAATAAGGTCGCCTGCCGCCATAGCAGCATCAGCGGTAGTTGTTTCAACTCGCAACGCCTTACGCCCCGTGCTTTCGCCAGTGACTTGAGACACTGTATGCACCGCGGTAGGCGATCCCTTACTAGCATAGCGCCAGCGATCGGCAGTGTAGTCGCCATCGGACGCTGCCGCGAAGCTCGTGCCGCGCTGCCATGGGTTTGTCGCAAAGTCTCCTCCGATGATTTTATTCTTACCCGGAGCGGATCCACTTGATCCACCTCTCTCTATCCATGCATCATCTGCAGCATTGCGCTGATAAAGCTTATCATCATCGGTATCGAACCAAAGTGAGCCAGGGACGACATTGTCACCTGTTGGAGCGGACGACCCAGCAAAACAGCTATGGAGCGATTTAAAGTTATTGATGATCTCATCTTTACTCGAAGCAGGACTTGAGCCTGCTGCTTCCATGGCACTGTTGCTATAGTTCTGGGTCATTTCAACTATCTCTCAGCGTCAAGCTCAGCCACCCTTGACCATAACATCCACCACACCGTCTTTCGCTACTCCAGCGGTATCATACACAGTGATTATACACTCTGTTTTCGTCTTGGAGGTTATCTTGTATGTGTCTCCAGTCGCCCCGGCTTGAATTGCAGCGACAACCGTTGGAACCAGGACAAACCCTACAGCGCTGTAATCAATGGTGGTACCACCTGAGCCCGTTGCCACATCATTAAACTCTATTGATTTGTCCGGAACATCAACATGCGTCTGCAGTTTTGAAACCTCGGCAACCACCATAGGGCTAGTACGTGTGAGGGTGAGTCGCGTTTGGATATATCGAAATTCCAAATATGCACTCGTAAGACCAGTCCACGAAGACCATGTCACATTGTCATCACTCCAGCGAATTTCGATCAGAGATTCAACACCTCCAGATGGACCGTCCCAAGTATAACCATTCGCCAGGCTATACTCCTCCCAGGGCTCGACCATGTTCTCCCAGGTCTGAAACGGAGAAATAAGATCAAGCCCTATTTCAACATTCACTCGACTCTTTAACACAGCGCCCAAATCTTTCACATCGCTCTCATAGATGAATGTAGTAAGCTCAGGGCTCTGCTGATAATTATAATCTTCCCAGTCCTCAGTGTAGTCGCCCCATGGATCCGTCATCGATTCCCACATGTACTTGAGAATCATGCCAAGGTCGCCATCGGCCTCGACCTTCATTTGCGTTTTGGTACCGAGGAAGCCTTCGGCATGATGATCGTAAGTTTCGATGATGTTTAAATCAACGATGGATAGGATATCAACCAGGCTTGCCTCTGCAGACACGCCACCCCAGACAGCAGTTGCTTTGATCAAGTAGCGATCCTGTATCGGCGTAGTAAGTGTATAAGCAGTCGTAGTGACCGTGGCGACCGATATACTGTTAGCCCAGCTGCTACCACGGCGAATCTCATAGCTCACAGCATTTTCAACAGGTGTCCAGGTTAGCAGGGCCGCATTGCCCTCCCATGTGCTCAAGAAGTTTTCTACATTCCCCGCAGGAACGGATAGCATACTAAATGTCCAAGTGATCTCAGCCCACTCACTTACCTGGCCCAGTATGCCAACTGATCGCACTCGCACCTTGTACGCACCATCCACATCCTTATATGTATATGACTGGCCAAAGACATCGAGTATTTCAGGAGGGTAGTCGAGCCCTTGATCACCGATTTGCATTTGGTAGCGTATCGCACCAGGCACAGCATCCCAACTGATCAAGCCGATATTCGTAGCGCTACTGCCTTCGATCAAAACATCTTTGACGATGTTTAAGCTGTCCGGTGATGCCTGCTCATCGAATAACGATGTGCGTTCTTGATCAGCCGGTAATCCGCTGTCAATGAAAGTGTATTTATCGGCTATATAGCGATTAGCTGATATGTTGAAACCATGATCAGTCTCTTCGATATTTAGCACCCGCCACTTGGTAGTTTCCAAATCATCTTCAACCACTACCCATATCGCCTTGTCGACAATATTTAAAGCAGTGCCGGTATAAACCAAATCCGTTTGCTCTCCGCTTAATGTATTGAGCGAGCGCTCCTGATGCGAGTTGTCGGATCCAATGATGCGCAAGGTGTAGGCCTTGGCACCGTCGAAATCGATAGCATTATCGATCGTCACCGTCTTGGTACCAGAATCGTGAGAAACCACACGGCCACCCATGCGCACACCGGCTGCATCAGCATCAGCCACTTCGATGATCTCACCCACATCAAGCTGCGCCTGGTCAAGGCCGACTCCAAAACTTACGACATCGCTTTCATTTTCTTCAGTATAGAGCAACCAACGACCCACGCGATGCGCTTGCGCTCGAGTTGTGCAGCCCACGGCAGTAATCTGTTTTTTGCGCTCGCCATACTTTTGCAGCAAGTCAGGGATAACAACGGTTTCCTGGTCTAGCTTGTATTGAAGCTCTGGATTGTTCCATGAAATGATCGCTACACTATAACGCTCACTCAAAGGAGCAGACTGATACTTAAACAACCCATCGATCACATTTGCATTATTCAAGATAGCTACAGGATCCCGACTGCGATCATGACTGACAGTAACACTCGACGTATCATAAAATGCCATACCCCGAAAGATACTCGCCAACTCTTGCAATGCAGTGAACGCATCACGCGGACGCTCAAGCACAAGATTGCATTGAAAGCGCGGTTCACCATCCACCGACTCGTCGCAGTAAGTGGCGACATCATATAAACTCCACTTATCGACATCAGCATCCGGTATTGCCGCACCAAATCGAGTATTGGTCGCTAAGTCGTAGAAGATCCAAGCAGGATTATCCGAATAAGCCCATTGAAACGTTCCATCCCACACGCCGGTATATGTGCGATTAGCGGCATCGTAATTGCTTGGCACACGCACCTTGCGACCACGCACCAGGTAAGAGCGCGTAGGTAAGCGACCACCGAAATCACGAGAATCAAACTCAAAGCCCGCCATCGCCGTATCAGGGTAGGTGAGCTTGACATACTGAATCTCTTCAACGGTTTGCCAGGAGAACGCAGAGCGGATCTTACTATCATCTTCATCAAGGTCCTCTGTGATGCGGTTCACTTTAATGTCCCACGGCCCTTCGCCATCAAGCGGAATGTCGAATGCGCGTTGAAAGACACTGTTTTGCTTGCCGCTAATCGTCTCACTGATCTTCAAGACATCGTTGACACTTATCTGCACGGCCACACCAAGACTAAGAATGTCACCCTGATCTGTTTGCTTAAACAACGCCCCCCAGCGCAAGACCACTCGAACAGCATCGGTTTGAAGATTGTTAATCGTGCGAGTAATCGGGCTACCGTTTTTAACCGGTGCTCCAACCGTAGCCACATAGTTGACTGAATCAAAGCCAGGGATATAAGACTGCACTGCGGCCCCTGTTCGCGTTTGGTAACTTGCACCTACCTTTGAAGCTTCAGTTTCATCCAGGTAAACTTCATCGATCGCCTCAATCTCTCCCTCACATAAAATATCTAAAACCTTAGCGCGATCACGACTGCTAAGGTTGTTAGGTTCTTCAGTAGGCACATACGGAGCGGGTGGGCTACCACCACCGCCACCACCGCCGCCTCTACCATGCACATGCTTAATCATGACTCGACATTGATACTGGTGCTAGCGGTGATACTGCCGATGAGCATCTTGCCGTAGACAACAGGAACAGGTAAACCGACAGCGCTGCGATTAGCTGCGCCATCGAAATGGTGACTGGTTGTATTCTCGACACCCTGGCGATCTCCCAGATTTGGAGCCTTTGGAGTAGGGGCGATCATCTGCGCGATACCACCCAGCAATAAGCTCGCGCCAAAGGTAGTCACATATGGATTGCCCATGACGACACCCACAGCGACAAGCGCCACACCCGCTATAGCTTTGAACACGCCACCAGCACCGCGCAATCTGGGATAGATATCGATACGCTTAGCGCCCTGCAAATCACACTCATCGATACCCACGCCGATGCGATTCACGAAGACATGCCAATCGGCATTGCGAAAGACTTTTTTAAAACCCTTGATCTGCGAACACAATGCACGCACCGCCTCACGCGCACTCGATACCGCAAAGCGGTGGTGCCCGCCGAACTTCTTGGCGAGCACTCCCTTTAAATATATGTCGACCACCTCACTCATGAATAACAACCACTCAACATTGATGATTTAGCAGGTAAAATAACCTTAGTGCCTCGCGCCAGGTGCCAACCGATCCAGAACTCATTGCAAGCCCTTTGGTATCCCAGCTCGCCTTCGTTTGCGTTGAAATCACAACCCGGCATGTAGATGCGCTTAAACTGGTCTTTGTGCGCGTAGGCAGCATAAGCCAACATAAATGCGATCGTATTCGTGCAGTAACGGAAGCCGAAGTGCTTGCACATCTCTTCCCAGGGAAATGGCTCCTCGTAGCTGCGCTGGGGCTTCTCGTCCCAGCGAATGAACAGCGGGCACTTGTGCTCACGCAGATTCAACCAAGTCGCCAACGTGCGCGTATGAATCTCAAAGTGACGAGTCGCCCGTGGATCCTCCGTAGCCGCCAACGTCCAAAACTCAGCATCCGGATGCTCCTGCAAGTATTTCTCAACCGTGTGACAACTGCCACCTGTCCCGCGTATGATAAGAGTATCCGTCATCAACATTGACAGAATGTCAATGCGGGGGAATTGGAGATTTTCACGGTTTGACAGGCCTCAAACGATAAGCACTATAACAGCAAGTTATATGAGCAGCAAAAAAACAATAATCCTTATCGACGGCGAAAATTTAGTTTTGCGCTACGAAGAGATGCTAAAAGAAGGACATGCTCGCAAATCTGGTATAATCCATTACCCGGGGGAATTCTTATGGCATAACAGCATGGCCAGATTTGCCCTCTTAGACATTGTTCGAATATCATATTACTCAACCTTACTGGCGGCACCGAAAAAATAGCGAGTTGAGCGGCTTGATATCAAAAACCTACTTCACCCATATGATTGACAAAGAAACCAGCTCAGTCGGATCGATTAACCCGCATTTATATCACAAAAGCAAGAGGTCAGCAAAAACGAAAAGCGTTGATATAAACATATGCATTGATGCTCTGAGACACGCCCATAATAGAGACGTAGAAAGAATTGTAATATGCTCAGGCGATGGAGACTTTGTTCCACTCATCGAAGAAATAAAAAGGAACGGCATCAACGCCCAAGTAAATGCATTTTCTAAAGGCTGCAATCCGAACCTTCGGCGAGCAGCAGATGACTTTATGTTTATTGATCAATATTTCTTTCAAAGCAATCAGCCTATCCTCGATACCGCAACACAAGCTCAACCTTCTCCAGCCAGCGGCCCGCAGGCTCGCGGGACGAAATCCGATTGACCAGGTGGTGGAGCACCATGTTGTTTTCGACCAGGATTGCGCCGTGGTTGATTGACTGGGTAGGACCGACGCGCATGAGTAGGACGTCATTTACTTCTGCATCTTCGGGCTGAATGCGCTTGAATCCGGCGTCGCGGTAAAAGCGGGCGTAATAGTTGGCATCTTTATCGTGCCACCAATGATCTGAACGCGGAAAATCGGGTAGGGCTATACCTAGCTTCGTTGAGTAGTAGTCGCGTATGATCGAGTAGCAATCGTGGATGCCATGGAAGAACTCACGACCTTCTAGCGTCTCAACTTCTGGAGAACCCAACCAGTAAACATTGCCCACACCAAACTGCCCACAACATGCAATACCCCAGGGGATACCCATGGCAGCTTGCTGCTGCATGTCGGTAAACGATGCGGCACGTTGATCCTTGGTATGCGTATGCAGCACAGCGATTGCACCATCAAGCTCAACACTATCAGCCTCAAACGCATTCTCCGGATCCTCGGAAGTATTCTCAAGCTCAACGTAATCTCCGGTACCGTTGATGATCCCAACCGCCTCCTTAGGCCATTGAGCCAATGCGTGCGCTTTAAAAGCTGCTAGGGTATAGGTTTTAAGTTTCATAGTTTTTCGAAAGGCTCCATATATAACAGTTCGATCAGTCGACCTTCGGCAACTGATCTCGGCTGTTATAAACTATTGCCCCTCATTTATAGCTGCGTCTATCGCCTCCCTTATCGTTTTGCCAGCGCAGTATTTGTCGCCCTGAGTTTCCGCATGTGCGAAATACCCTTCTCCGATATAAGTTACATTAGAGTGACCGCATTGTGCGTTCGCCTTTTCTAGCCAATCTAGCCGATCTTTGTCTGTTATTTCTGATTTCATAATTTATCTCCGTTGTATATTTATAACCTTCTACTGGAGCCAACGCTCACGCGCGGCTCATCGCAGCCGTTACCTAGCTGCCCCCGGAAATCCTCGAAACGGTAACTGCGCATTCGCACCGAAGCGCTTGGCGCAGCCGTCGGGTGTTTTTGAGCAGCAGTCGTTTGCCTGGGTGCTTATGTTGTCGTTGTCGTCGAAATAAGATGTGCCGGAGTAGGGGCAGGGCTCCACGCTTGAGTATACGAACTCTTCTTCATCGGGATCCCATGTGCGGTATATGAGGTCACACTTGCGACCTATGATACGTGATGGCACTTGGCGACGCGTTCCATCTAGACCACTGATAAGCTCGAACTCTACCGCTTCGCGATCGTGGCGCACCTTGCGGTTGATGTAGTAGATGCGGTCGGGGAGTTTTTGCGTAGGGTCCGCTGCGGCTTCGCCATCGAGATATTTTTTAAAGGTTTCAAAGCGAGTGATCTTGGCCCCTAGCAGGTTATTAAACTGAAAGAGCGCAGCCGTATACAAACTGCCCACATTAGAAACGGCGATAGTAGGGCGGGGTGGGCTTTTTGAATCTTGGCCAAAGCCTTTGCCCTCGATCGGCAGCGGGTCGTAGTCGACACCATCAAACTGTATTGTGCTGGATGCGCTCGATGTGAAGCCCTGGTCGATGCCTTCTTCCGGCATTTCAATGCGCCACAATGTAATGCGTGCCTCAGGCGCAAGGCTTTGTATGTCTTCGGTGATCGGCACTAGAACTCCTCTTGAAATGTGACTGACAAACGAAAGAGATGCATATTGCGCGACCAGGAGAGCTTGCCTACTACGCGATACGTCCCTGCCGTGGCTGATGGCATGGGAGGCGTCCAAGTAAACTGTGCAGTCATGTGCGCCTTTAGCCAGGTGCGCAGGTTGTCGAATTCCGTTTCGTCTAAACCGTCAAAGGCAAGCGGGAAGCGCTGCGGATTGGGGTTTATGCCAACGGATCCAACCTGGCGATAACCATCGCCGAACTGTGCAGTGACGACTTTATTATCGTCTTCACCTGATAGCTCGAGCTTCAGGTAGTCGGTATAAGCTGGCGGGAAAGTGTCCATTAAGCAAGTAGGCCCCCTGGGCGTGAGCGTTCATCGACTAAAGTCTTTTTGACTACCGCGACTATGCCGTCTTCAAGATCGCGCATGCGTTTGCCATCGCTCTTAACATCGCTGGATCCATCGTCATTCATATTGATAGTGGTGTTTACGACAATAGGGCCGCTCATATTGTTCATGGCCTTCATCTGCTCTGGCGTGAATACGAATTCACCTTTCTTTAGGATAGCGGGCACTTCACCACCGACGATGCCACCACGGTGAAAACGAGGGGCACCGGCAAAGATTTCTGGGCTGACCATACGGCCACGGCCCTCGACACCAACCTTGCCGCCTTCATGAAAGAGATTGCTGAATATACTGCCTAGACTAAAGCCGCCCGATGCGCCACCACCGCCACCAAAGATGCCACCCGCAAGACCTGGAGTGCCAACACCAAAGATGGATTGAGTGATACTGCGCATGCCCATGCGTGCCATATCATTGAGCATACTCGCGGCCATAGAGCGGAAGGCTCCACTGGCTGTTTGTGAACCGTCGATAATCGACATAAAAGCATTTTCAAAACCATAGGATAATTTGTTTTTAGCAGCATCAGCCAAGTGCTCCGTGGCCTTTGTTGTTTTCTCAATTGAGCTCACTGTTTTTGTCTGAGCTGCTGTTGCTTTCTTAGCGGCTTCTTCTTGTGCGGCATTGGCCTCCGCTGCGGCATCCTTTTGAGCCGATACGGCTTCTATGCGGGCATTGATCTTGGCCATGAAGCGCTCGCTCGCAGTTAGCTGCTTGTCGTTTTCGTTGGTAACTTCTTTTTGGATACCGAGGATCTCACGGGTGCGCCGCGTATTATAATCTAAACCGCTTTTCGCTTTTTCGATAAGGTCATTTGTACCGCTGACATAGACGTCATAGACGGCCTTTTGAGCCGCCTGTTGATCTTTCAGAATGTCAGAGTATGACTGTGCATTAACTACGTTGACGCGACCAACACTCACCGGCTTGATGCTTGTGCCATCATAACCCGGAATGGCTTTAGTCAACTCATTGACCTTACGAATAATGCGGTTAATTAGATTCTCCAATCGCTTAGATAGGAAATTTACAAATTCACTAAATGACTGCTTGACCTCTTGACCAATCTTGCGGAATCCCGCTGCTAGGAAGGAGAGCGGCTTGCTGATTATGGCGATACTTAGATCACGCATACCAGCAAAGACATCAAGAATCATCTTGGCTACACTGTTGCCAAAAGTCACAAGGCCATTGATGACATCGGGCCAGAACTCACCTTCGGGCGATAGAAACTTCCCAATACCAGAGAAAGACTTTTTAGCCAGGATAGCACCTTGCTCAAAGCCCGCTTCAATAGTGAGCGCAATAAGGTCGCCTAGCTCACCACTACCAAAGGCATCGACAAAGATACCAATCAATGCCCCAAGCCGCTGACCGATAGGCGTGAAATCCATTGAGTTTAGTCGCTCTAAGGGTCCAAGAAGCTCCGTGCTCAACTGATCGGCAATACCTGCGAACAACTGACGCCCTTTGCCACTCAAACGACCCATAATGGTATCGATACGCTCGAGCTCTTTTGAGTTTCGCTCAAGAACCTCCGGGAGCATGCCGAGTGATCGTGCAGTGTCTTCGATGTCTCCAGCTAAAAACAGGCTTTGCAACTCGGCACCAGAGCGCCCAAAAATACGCATAGCGGCAGTAGCACGCGCTGCAGGATCCTCAATCTTGCCTATGGCCTTAGCGATGGTATCGAACTGCTCCGATGGGCTAAGGTCTTTAAGATCCTCTATGTTGATATTGAGCTCTTCAAATGCTTTAACAGGCTCACTCAGGCCTTCGCCAGCCTCGACGATCGAGCGCTGCATCTTATTAATCGACTTGCCTAGCTTGTCGGATGAGATGCCATTATCTTCGAAGGCCTGCTTAAGGATCAGCAACTCGCCAACGGCAACACTGGTTTGCGCACTAAGATGATCTAGATCTGCACCAAGCTTAATAATATCGCGACCACCACGTATCACCTGGCGTACGCCCACATATGCCGCAGCAAACGCAGCGACCTTGGTGGCAAGCACAGTAAAGCCCCGCTTAGCTCGCTCCAGATTGGCGAGCTTGCTTCGAATATCGATCAGGATGTTGAGTCTTTCACTAGCCATCGCTTGAGAATTTTTTGAGAGATTGGAATAGGCCGCGCATCATACCCATGTCGACCTTGCCTTTGCCCTTAGTTGGTTTCTGAACTGGTTTGCCCTCTATGAAGGACTTGAGTTGATCGGTGTATTGATTTGCTAACTTCCCACCATCGACTTGAACAGTGGCGACCGCCTGGCGGGATTCGGTTTCACTCAAAAGGTCACGCTGCTTCATGCTTTCGTTGCGACGCATCACAAGACAGGCTTCTGAGAATGTCATTGTGGTAGCCACTTCGCGCACGCCTTTCCCTAAGATGATGCCTACTTCGGCACAGATTTCGGCAACTGAGAGCGGACGCTCTCCGGCATCATCTCCAGAAACATCTCCGCTGACCTCGCTCGACGGCTGCCCCAGCGTCGAGCTGTCTCGAAATTTATCTCCTCACCCGCCTCACAGATATCGAGCACCGATTCAGGTGTCAGTTGCTTGACTTCCTTAATACTCAAATCGGAGAGCAATACAGCGCACTCGTTTTCCTTTTCGAGTAGCTGCATGTATTTCGGAAAATCCGCAATGACTAGCTGCTTCACTTGAACGCTGAGCGAGCTGCCATCGAGCTTCGTCACCGAGATGGTCTTGCCACCGAAAACAACTGCCGCATCGTTTGCGGCAGCTGCTTCAGCAGATTGTGAGTCTGAACTTTGATTACCCATGATAACAACTACGAAAAATTGCCAGGAATGATATCTGACCCTTAGGTCGAGATCGGACGCGAGCCGGTGATGACCTTGCCCGCAGAGGTGAGGTCGATATCAACCACGACCTCTAGCTGGGATAAGTTTTGGCGATCGAAGCTAGGCTCACCCTGGACGTGCATGTCGGCGCGCCAGCTGTGAAGGATGAGGATACCGTCTGACGCTTCAGTGGATCCTGAAGATTGGTTCTTCGCCGTCTCTCCCTCAGCCTCAACTGCAAGGTGAATGTATACACTCTGGATTTGCAGCGGAGTAGGGTTGTCGCGATCGGTGCCGAAGAATAGGTCCCAAAGATCAGAACTGAACTCCTCGACTGTTAATACAAGACCGAGCTTCTTCTCAGTAATGAAAGTCTTGTCGCGCTTGCGTTCGCCATTTTCAAGCGCGAAGTGCTCGAGCTTCTGGATTTCATTCGGCATACGAATGCCGACGTTTGACAGAGTTTTTGCGTATGCATACGCTTTCTCCGGATCGGTGCCTGGCAAAGTGGTGTTCCACTTAAAAGTAGCAGTACCGAGGATGAGTTGTGCTGGTGTGCTCATGATAGTATTGGTTGTATGGTTTTAACTTTGAGGCGGACGCGATACACCACGAGTCCGTCATCATCGGGTTCAAAAGTATAAGCAGGGGAGTTTAGGCGATACTCAGACTTGAGCCTGGTGGTGGCGTGAGTCTTGTGGTGAAAATACTCCATTAGCTTTTCAGCCAACTGAGGGCTCGACTTGCCGCTTGTATTGATGTCGGGGTTTTCAATCACCCATATTTCGACAGCGTTTTCCAGATGGACTTTGGGGACATCCGGATTAATAGACTCTCCAGATTCGCAGAGAACGACCATCACGACCCCCTTGTCTTTGATGGCTGCGACAAAATCTTTGTCGTGAGTCGGTCCGAAGTCTGATAACACAGTGAAGCCCGAAAAGTATGCTATCCCGGTGATAGCAGTAGCAACAGTGCTGGCGACTTCGTTTAGCTTCATATCACTTATGATGTGGCGTCAAGCTCTGCCAGTGCGCATGATGTTTTTAAACTCTTCGCGCTGCTTGCGAGCGACGTAAGCTAGCATGTCTTTGCGTTCGTCATTAAGAACCCCCGCAACGATGCCTCGCTGGCGATCTTGCTTGATGGCTCCCGCCAGAAAAGAACTGATCCTTACGGATGGATTGCGACGACCCTTGGCAGTATCCAGACGGACAGAGCCAATATTGCGTCTTTGCCCACGCCTGGACTTGGATAAAAAGCTGCCCGATTGCCCTACGCGGCTAACTTTCCATGGATAGAGGAAAGAGGTTGATAGAAACTTGGATGCCCTGGAGCGGGCCGCGATCTCTTGTTGCACTGTGCGCCGCTTTCCGCTGCGGGTCTTGCCACGGCGAATACGGTAGCCTCGCGACCTCGCCTCTGACTCGATGCGCTCTTTGCTGGGTGCGATATCACGGTACCGTCGGTAGACTGCCCAACGTATGCGATTGGCACGATTCTCAATGAGCGCTCCTTGATCGCGCTTATTGTAAGTCAGATACTTTGCAAACGCCTTGTTAAAGGAGTCTAGGTTACTCTTAACGGGGCCTTTGTTCATGCTGAGACCACTTTAGCAGTCCACGTAGCTAGAGGCTCACCTGGCAAGCTTACTGGATCCATGAGCGAATAAGTGTTGCCCGAAGCATCGGTGAAATAGTCGCGGGCATTCGGAAGACCGCCCGGAAAGCTGCTAGCGAGGGCTGTGATCTCTGCATCATGATCATCGCTAGGTGTGAAGCGGGTTTCGCTTTCCTTTGGGCCCTGGCGAGATACAATGGCGTCGAACTCCGTGCCGTCGTATATGAGCTTTTGGCCATAAGTGCGAATGGCAGACTTAAAGCCTGCGATTTGACTGCGTTCAAAGGGATTCATAATAAAAAAATGGTCCGCATTGTCGGTTCAATGAACTAACGCAGCGGACCACACGGTGAGGTTGATAAGGAAATTAGTTGGCAGATTCGCCTGACTCAGCCTTTGCCTTGCTCTTGCTGTCGGCCTTCTTATTGCCAGGAGTGGATTCGCGGGCTGGTTCAGCGGGATCCTTGTCGGTAGGAGTGGAAGGAGAGACTGCCCGCGCCTCGTCGCTTGACTCTGGTACCGGGGCACGGTAGCGCTTTTGGTAGGTCGGGAATTTTATAACACGAATCTCTTCGTATTTACCCGAGTTGATAGCGGCTTCCGCTTCTTGGCCGAGCTTGTCGAAATTCGACTCTACACTGACAGCCTCGACCTTGCCTTTTTTGTTTAGACCTAGGGCGATACCGATACGATTTGGAAATTTTGGCATGATAAAAAGTATTTAGAATTAAAATCTGATTCGTTTTGTAGCTGTTATGAGGGAGATGATTAAAGCGGGGCACCGAAGCGCCCCGCATAAAATCAAGAGAGTGATGGCTTAGGTGGATGCACCTGATACTTGGCGCTGCAAGCAACCGGCGACGCCAACCGCGACACCATACATCCAGGTGAGATCCATTTGGATCGTGCCTTTTTGCATGTCCGCATAGTAGCGATACATCATGGATAGGCCGGTATCGGTGTCGGTTACGACCTCGATGTTGCCTGGATTGCCGACATCCAATCCGTTTTCTTGAGCGAAAAGGATAGGATCATCAGGAACACGAGAAGCGATGACCAAGGCATTGCGATTGCTGCCGAAGCCGAGCAAGTTGCTGCTGCCACCTGAGTCAGTGTGAAGGTCAGGCCACTCGATGATGTTCTCGAAGCCCTGGATGTTGCGAAGGTGAACAAAGGCGTTGTTTGCGCCCTCTGCATCACCTGCGTAATCGCGACTCACGATGCGAGAGTCAGCCATAAGGTTGTCAGCTACATCGGCGTTGACAAGCATGTTGCGACCCGCAGCAGGCACACCACGAGCATTCAAAGCCTTTGCAAGCTTGCGAATAGTGTCGCGATCCGAGTTGGCAGCAGTCTCAACGGTTTCATTGCTGAAGTTGCCATTTGTAACCAACTCCATCAAATCTTGGAGAAGCTTCTTGCCTAGTGCGTAGGCTGCTCCATTGATTTGCTCTTGAACCAAGTTGCGACCTGTAGCAGATAGCTCCTGAGTGCCAAACTTAAGCGAGACGTGCTTGTGTTTGTCGATGGTGACTGGAATGTCAGTGGTTGTCGCATCCGTAGATACATACCCGTTGGCAGTGCTGAAATCTGACACGCCTGGAATAGTAGGAATGCGAGAGACAACCTGTTGATTCCACTTTGATTTTTCATTGCTGAAGTCTTTCGCGAAGAGCCCCAACTGCGGAAACTGAACCATCAATGCAGTGATGAGATCCAGTGTTAGTTTTTTGGACTAAGAGTCCCTAATGAATTTGCCATGATATTTTTAGTTTAGATTAAAAAATGTGAATTAAATACGTCGGTGAGTTTAAAAAGCTGATCTATGTTAAATGCTTAAAATAGACCCTTCTTCTGCGCTTCTTTGTAGAGGCGATTGTATTCCACCGCATCATCAGTGGCTTCCATCGCACGCGTGTAATCCTCTGCTGTTGCGAGTGGATTATCGGCGTTTTCCTTTTCGTCGAGCTCTACGGGTTCGTGGCCAGTAGCGGAGACTTTGGATGCAACGGCCTTGTCGAGTGCAGCCTTGATGGTTTCGCCATCAGCATCAGCTTCAACAGTGACACCAGCTGCCTTTGCAGCTTCAGCGAATGCAGTCTTGCGATCTGCAACTTCTTTTTGAAGTGCTGCTAAAGCTTCCTCAGCTTTAGTCGCACGCGTGCTTTCTTCATCCAAAGCGGCGGTCAGTTCTTTGATTCCGCTTGCAGAATCCACCACAGCTACCAACTGCTCGGACTTCAAAGCGAGGAGATCATAGATAATTAAACCAGCTGCCTTGAGCTTTTCTTCGAGTTGATCGAAGGATTTTGCTTTTTGGAATATGTTCATAGTACTTTGGTTTAGGTTTTATTCTTGGAGTCCCGCAACGAATGCGCGGAAAGTTGGATAAATGCCGTCGATCAGTTCAGCCTCTAACGCCTTGCGGGTTTCAAAGCACTGGCCTTGCATGACGGAATCATCAATGCCTGGGCGGTTTTCTAGGACGTGTGACTTGAACTGCTGATAGGCTTCGTCGATATCGGACTGCAAATGCTCGCGCTCTGCATCGGTCATAGCTAGGTGAGGGTGCCCCTCGGCCTTGCGCTCTCCGGCTTTGATAATGTGCGTCTCGATGCCTTGCTTCTCAGACCACTTGGTGAGGTCGACGCGCATTAGGTATACACCAATGCTACCGATTTGCGCACCAGGTGCGGCAAAGACGCCATCGCACGATGCAGCAATCCAGTAAGCAGCTGAAGCCATGAGCGTATCGCACCAGGCATAAAATTTAACGCCTTCTACTTGCATCTCTTTGATGAACTCAGTGAACGCGGGCAAGCCCATCATGTAACCGCCTGGGCTATCAATGTGCAGGATGATTGTTTCAACACCTTCAGCGACAAGTGCCTCGATCTCTTTCTCAGCCTGCGAAAGAGAAAAGCCACCACACATAGCTTCCATCCCTGAAATGTAACGAGCGATAACACCGCGAACATTTACTAACCCAATCGGGCTTTGTTGATGCATTGTCGCTGAGCCAACAGTCTGCGTCTTTGTGTTTTTACTCGCGACGATGTCGGTGTCTTCAGTGTTGGCACTGATCGCTACCTTGCCGATTTCAGCACCGTATAATGCTTTCGCAAGACCTTCAAGTGCTCCGGGCTGTATTGCCCAGGGCTGACTTGTTAAAACATGAAAAAGGTGAGGATAGCGTAGTCCGTTCATTTATATAAGGTCGGTTGTCAAGTTATTCATCGTCTTCATCGCGAGACTTGCGGTCGCGCTCGTCGACTTCTCCAGAGTTATTGGGCGCGAGCTGGTGGATGCGGTCGGGTGATATGCCGCGATCAGTTGCAAGCTTATCGATAAAGACTGCTTCATCGGCTGCTTGGGTAAGCTCCTTCTTCCACCAGCGACCACGGCGACCGTAGTATGCTTTGAAAGTTTCGAGCCCAGCTTTGACTCCATCGAGCTCGGCCCTAAAGTCGCGGCCTTTGTCGATCGAGATGCGAGGTGATGTCGGCAAGTATTCGGCTTCCCACCATCGATCAGTCGATGGCAGGTCACCGGTTTGCAATACCTGTCCCAATGACAAAAGTGTAGAAGCGTCGAGTCATCGCGATGGTCGGTCTGCGCCAGCGAGCAGCTGCGCGATCGACTTGTTCTAAAACGGAGCGCTGACCAGGACCAGAGATGCCCTTAGGATCCCAGGCGAACTCAAATGGCATACCGCAACCGCCAGTAAACAGGCGACCAAGGAAGCCAAGGAAACCGGTGAAAGTAGAAGAGGGGCGATTACTTTGCCATGCCTCAAGCTTTTCACCCTTGCCGAGATGAAGAACCTCGCCACCGTAAATCTTACTAAGAGGGATAGCCTCGGGCTTGCCGTCTGTATTTAGCGTGGCCTGTATGAAATGGTCCGCGTCTGACGTCGCCCCCATGTCATCTGGATTGTCCTGCGCGATCGTGTGCGCGATGCGGCTATTTTGCTTAACGGCTTGCTTCTCAAGAGAGAGTAGATCATGGATGTCGTGGACGGTGTTTAATGCATAGAATAGGGCAGTAACACCGCGAGGAGCATCGGCGTCTTCCCACAGCGGTGCATGAATAATACTGCGAGCAGGTATTGAGACAACGGATCCATCGCGCTGACGTACGCGGTAAAAGCGAGCTCGGCCAACTTTGTCGAACTTGATGCCGTCGATCCAATCATCGTTGCTAGCATCGATATCGAAATTGCCGACGTTGTGAGTGCGAATAAACTGAAATTGAGGAAAGGACGACTTGCTCTTCACCTGGTTGACGAAGCATTCGCCATCCCAGAAATTTAACCCACAGTGTTGGCGCTGACCCTCCCAGAAATCAAAGCGTCCGCCTACGTGAGCGACCTTTGCGACTTCGTGAAAATACTCTAAATACTTTTCGTTGGCGTCGTCATCACCAGTGTCAGGAATCGGGACAATACCATCGCCGATAGCTTGCTCGACAATCGATAAACAAACAGATCTCGCGAGTCCGCTATTCTTTTTAAAGAAGCGTGCCTTGCGCACCATCTCTAGGCGCGTATACGGCGTAAGCTCTTTGCGAGCATCAAATATACCGCCTGGTATAAATGAGCGCTCACTTGAGAATGCCGACCCCTGATACCCATTACCATAAAAACCACGAGTGCCAGGGCCGTGGTAGAGAGCGGGCTTGCCGAATGCATTTAAAATTTTACCACTCATGATGCACAATAACTTGAGAAATCCGCACCGGCACGCTTCCCGCACAACGGAATAGCCCGCAACTCTGCAACCGTATCGACGCTCTCATGCGCCTCGATCGCTTTTTCAATCAACTCCAACCGCTTGGTCGAATTCATCCCGGTACCAAGCGACGACCACTTGAACGAATTGCTACCGCTCGCCGAAGATTCCAACACACGCCCCGTCGCAATCTCAGACTGGATATCCTCCTGCATCGTCCGAAGCTTCTTGTATACTTCGGACATGTCCTCCAGAGCCCGAAAATCAGCATCCTCCGTAACACTACGAAGAAGCGCCTTCAATTGACGAGATATACACCGAATAGCCATTCGCCCTATGGGAGAATGTCAAGGGGAGGGAAGAGTTGACTTTAGAGGGAACGGTTAGAAAATGAGGGCATGAAATATCGCATCCTCATATTTTTCACTTTAACAACCTTCACTTGGGGCTTTGCTCAGGACTTACAAGAGCAAAGCCCCGATAATACTCCACCCAAAATGAAAACCATAGAGATCGTTTCCTATGTAGAACGACCCGGCGATGATAACGCAGCAAAGCCAGACATATCAGCAGCAATCAAAGATGTTCACGACTTTTACTACGATGCATGGTCAATGCTTATTGGACTGTTTGCTTTAATAGTAACTATAGGAGGGATCATCCTGGGCTACATTCCCATAAAGCAGTACAAATCCAGAAAGCTCGAATTTGATAAAGCCATCTCAGACGCCAAACAAGAATTTAATAATAAGATCACCCAGGCTATAAATGATTTTAATAAAGAAACAGAGACGTTAAAGGCGAAAATGGATAATAACTACCACACCAGCATTGCATTTAGCGCCCACGCGCGAGCTCAATCTTTAATTGAGCAAGAACGTTATGTTGAAGCAATCAGAACAGGTCTGAACAGTTTGCGACTGTTTATATCCGCTGAAGAGTACTCTTTAAGCGAATACGTATTTGGCACTCTGGACGATGCCCTGCACAAGCTAAATCAATCACCTCAAAAACATATAAATGCAATGGATGAAATTCTCAAAATTTTCTCGCGTATTGAGAAGCTCTTAAATCGCAAAGAAAAGAATTTCCCAGATTGCAAGAATTTAAAGCGAAATATCTCCAGTTCACCGAATCCATTAGTGGCGATCAGCCTTAATCTTCCATCTCATTTTCAAATATCTCCATTCTCAAATAACAGTTCGATCAGTCGACCTTCGGCAACTGATCTCGGCTGTTATGCGGTGGGGTTGGTCGTGGCCTCCAGTGGGTTGCCTCCTGAATTGGTGTAGTAACCCAAATAACTCCACATCCGTGAACAGGCTTCTCTTTGCCGAGTAAACCATTGCGGAACCTAAGATCAGTATCCCTATATCCAGCTTTCATCCATACATCCATTTCAGCTCCATCCCTCGGTGCCGTTTCAATTGGTTGCCAGCTATCCACATAACCCGACGCTGGAGCTAATGAGCTACCCTCGGCCTCTGGTTGTTCGTTGTTATCTTGTTCGCTCATAGCTCATTTTCAGCGTTAGAATCCTCTTGGTGCAGGTTCACCTTCTCGAATAGATTATCCACCATTAAAGATACATTTGCCTGAGCGGCCTTTAATCTCGTTTTATTTTGATCATCCAAACACAGACAGTCGTTTAGTATGGATTGAACCGACCTAAGCCGAGCTAGGTCTGTGGAATCTATATATTCTTGCTCATTCATAATTCTCCATAGCCTCGAAAAATTCCAATTGCTGCAAGTATCGGAGTTCACGGAGGCGCAATCGGATAGCCTTAACGATTGGCCGAACCCTCGAGCCCATTTTTTTACGACCTTTACTTGCGGATGAAAATCTCTGACAAACGAACTGGAGGGCATATTCTTCTGCTTCATCCCTTGATTTAAATTCACCCCATTTTCGACCAGGATAGCAGCCACCACCGCCACAACCTACACTAGACCCATATATTTCCCAATGGTATCCCATGACAAAAAAACCATCCTGCTTACCAATCAAAACCTTAACGATTCCAGAACCATCTTTATCAAATTTATATACGGTTCGAAATTGAGAGGGCGACAACACAGGGTATTCCCACCAGCGATCACATGGAATTGTATGCTTAGCACACTTCATTCATCAAAACATCTCCATTTGAGGGGCTACTACTTGAGCCGCTGGGTTAATCCAAAGGCATTCAATTCTGACATCGTTGCTAAGATTCGCTCGAGATATCTTTTCAACTCTAGACCAACCAGCTTTCTCTAATGGACAGTAAAGATCAGTTGCATATCCAGATAAAATGATTTTTGAAACGCTCCCAAGGATTACTTCAACAAGCTCCTGATGCATCTCAGTAGTGCCATCCACAATATATCTCTTACTACTTCTTGTGCTGTGACAATATGGCGGGTCTAAGTATATCAAGCATTCTGGGCTATTCATTTTCTTCACAAAACCAAGAGCACATTCCTGATATACCATTACATCCTGCATTCTTTTGCGAATTACATCCAGATTTTCACGCCATGAGCACCAATCTTTCCCGCAATTCCTGAAAGTTCTCCCATCTAAGCCAACTCTACTTAAGTCAACATTTCCCATTCGCCATACAGTAGATGATGAATTACCTTCCACGCCGATAGACATGAACGATCGAACACATGTTGCCCAGGCTCGAACAATATGGCAAGAGTGACCCTTTTGAAAAATCGAACGTGCTCGATTGTATTCAGCTTTTGAATAGAGCGTCGATTCAAGCATCTTAATCAACCTGTCATAGCTCTCCTCAAACTGGAGGATCCGAAATAGATTAACAACATCTCCATTCAAATCATTAATCATCTCACCACTTGGCGCAGGCTTTTTATTTATCAATATATTTGCTGCACCAGCGTACGGCTCAGCGTAATATTCATGACTAGGAAAGTGCGAAATAATCCAGTTGCTTAGCTGGAATTTTCCACCGAAGTATCTCAGTAATGGCCTTTTTACTTTCGCAATCATGTTTCAAACATCTGAATTTGCTCCGGCTGCTCATATGGTGCCGGTTGCCTAGGTTTAGACTCACGAACCTTTTTAGCAGCTTCAGCAGCCTGCTGCTCTGCCACAGCCGCAGTCTCTCCATCCAACGCCGCAGTAAGCAGCCCACAAATCAGAGCAACGACAGTTTGCATACACTCACAATCCCAGGCGTGATTATCTTTCTTTATTCGCTTCCATATTCGCTTAACTTCGCCGGTTTTAGGATGAGTGAAGTCTTGCTTGATCTCAGAATCGATCTGCTTCTTATAACTAGAGAGATCAAATGATTTGTCCGCACTACCAGATACAGTGTCAGGGGTTTCCCATTTTAACCCCAACCCATGGCGAAGCCTAAAAGTCAGTTCCTTGACTGTCGGATTGCTCCACAAAAACGATTTAACAAGTACGCGCCCAGCACCACGTTTACCCTTATTCGGATCAATAGATCTCGCCTTAGAGTAGGGCTTCTGAATCGGATCCTTAGTCCCTTTCTCATAATGCGGAAACGATATTCTATCCGACCCCTCAAAGATCGTCCATCCATACTTTGAGCAGATCGTGGCGATATAGGTAAGCTTGTGGCCACCATCCAATATTACGCAGGTATCCAGAACACCAAATTTCTGCTGATACATTCTGATTTCTTCATGAGTATCTAAACGCATGTAGCACATCAACCGTGACGCTCCATCGACTGCCCAGGCACGATGACAAAGCCAGAAATGTTCACTCTGATCTCCAGACCCTTCTTGGTAGTCGACAGTGATAAACTCTTTATCCGTTCGGTCCCACGGATCCTCAATAGAGTAGTTGCCTGAGTTTAATTCAATCTTATCCTGGCCCATATCTTCCTCCCAAAAATCAACCAGGTTCTTTTCGTGAAACGCCTTGAGCTTTTCAAGCGAGCCAGCATCACGAGAATTCATCGCTTCGATATACTTTTCAGCAAGCTCCCCATACCCTCCAGCAACAAGCGAATTCCATTTTAATGAAACATTCCTCTCGCTACGATCTGGCGTGGTGCAGATGTAATCCAAATTACGATTCATCATTGCCCATGTGCCTGGTGAATCTGAAAACTCTTCGCCGCAATGTGGACACTTATATCTAGCGGTATGCCTAGCAGTATCAGGGCACCTACTACCATCAGCCCGAACCTTCTTTTCCCATACAATGCCTGCTGGCTTCTTAGGGTCATCGTGCATGTGAGCGAAGAAATTAAAAGGGTGGTTTTCTTTGCACTTCGGACAACGAAGACTGATCACCTCAATGCGCCCCGATTCCCATTCAGTGCGCCAATCTTTTGAATACTCAGCACCCGCCTGAGATTCATTCACAATTTTACAGACAAACTTGAAATCCTCCACGCGACCCTTCGCTTGCTCAAGCAAACCAGGTCGCCACTGCCAAAGCTCTGAGTTTAATAGATACTTAATCCCTTTACGCTGAAAACTCGAGATATTTGCACCCGATACATACAAGCTCATGTGAGGGAATCGCACAAGGTCACGCTGTTTTTTAGATTTGTAATACAGCTTCTTGTTAGCCGGTGATATCCGAAATGCAGGTTCGATTCTGGTGGACCAGTGCGCAGTCGCTTCATCATCCGTTTGCAAAGCGATAAGAGTAGGGCCCGGAGAGTTTGCAGATATCCATTGCACAAAAATATCATTCAATAAAGTTCCTCCCGTTCTTACAGCCTTATTGATGTTTATCTGACGCACCTCATCTTTCTGCATCAAATCAAAAGGCCTCACCAGGTATCGGCTCGAATCGATATTAAAGGGCCCTGGCTGATTGTAATCATTCGGCAGTATAACATTCTCACGGGCCCACTCATAGATAGGCCTGCGATCAGGCATTTCCCATGCCCTTTGCCATGCAGTATGCAATTCTTTATCCAGCCCAAAGGATACCATCACACGTCCTTTCCAATCTGCTCTTTGCATGAATCATTGAATAAACGACAAAGCTCATCAACCACCCCGCGCATCTTCTTTTTAATCTCGGTGGCATCGAGACCTTGCAATCTCATCGGCAACTCTTCTTCAAGCTTCGACTGCAGTACCCGCTTTTGATTCAACCCCAACTCAAGCAGCTGGCCCGCCAGATTCTCTTTCGAGATATACCGACCTTCTTCGACATCATTCTTCAATCGATGGCTGCGCAACTGCTCGCGTGTGATTTCAATTTTAAGGCTATCGTGCTCCGATAGTGATTCAACCAAATCACGATTTGACTCTATCCATTCAAGCAACTCTTCGGTATAAACTCGACTGCCTCTGAAAGCCGAACACCCATGTTTCTTTGCGATTTTCAAATCACCTTCAGGAATCTCTAATGCAGCTGCACATGCCGCCATTGAATCGAATGATGTTGGTATTTGATCTGTCGAATCTGTATCCATTTGCGCGTTTATTTGTTCAATCTTCTTTTCGTGAGAAAACGTCGTCAGTATTCGGAACCCGTCATTAAGATCAGATAAGTTATTAGCGACTGTTAATAATCCAGTAGAGCTAATAGCTACTTGATCCCAAGATGATCCGTTATACACCTTCATAAGAT
>FUIF01004272.1_pt1 | contig 31947 bp, 47 predicted proteins | sample 1003461 | NCBI WGS metagenome assembly FUIF01 (sample SAMEA80401918, study PRJEB19352) | marine metagenome
AGTCAATCGTACCCGCCGTCGATTGAGAGCATGGGGGGATCAACCAAAGACAAATACAAACCAACATGACCGAATACCTTGACAGCAGCGCAGAATGGCACCACACAGAAGGTGTCGAGCCGCTCATCGTCCACTTCCACTTCTACAAGGGGCCAGAGATTCCCATGGGCCCAACCGAGGATGGCCTCGGCATGCGGTACCGCGACATGTCCCGCCTGGTCGTGACCAACGTGATCCTCGACCACGAGTCGGTGCTCTTCGATCTCAACCACTTCATCCCAAGCTGGGAGAAGTTCGACGACTTCTGCGAGGAGCTTCACTACATCCTGAGCAACGACTGCGAGTGATGGCAAGGCCTCCAAAAAGCAAGGAGCTCAAGATGATGCAAGGCACATTGCGAGCCGACAGGGACCGCATCCCACAAAAGCGGACACTTGATGCCAGGGAGCTTCCTGACCCACAACTCGAATTGAAGGAGAAGGGGCGCAACCTCTTCGACGCCTTGTGTCTCCACCTCAACGACGCAGGCGTGCTGTGGCAGGTCGATGCCATGATGCTCTCGATGTACTGCAAGAACTGGGAGCTGTTGGAGCAGGCTTCGGACAGCATCCACAACCTCGATGACTTGGTGCAGGAGTTTGACAACGGCGTCATCCAGATCAGCCCCGCACTCACCGTCTTCGAGAAGCTCTCCAAGACCGTCATCACGCTCGGAGCCAAGTTGGGCTTGTCTCCGGCGGACCGTGAGAAGCTGGCGTCGTTTGCCCGCATCGAGAAGGAACAGGACGACCCGTACGAGGCACTCAAATCGAGACAGGCATGAGTGCACCTGGCTTGGTCACACCCAACTTGACGGTGACGTCAGTCTCAGGCGGGCAGAGCTCGGCCTACATCGCAGCCAACTACCCTTCGGACTTCCTCGTGTTCGCCTTGGTATGCATTGACGATCCTTCATGCACCCCCAAAGACAAGAAGCTTGTTCAGCAGGTCTCAGACCGCATCGGACGGGAGTTCATCGCCACTGCCGAGGACGACGTGATCATCCACACCATGCTCGATCTGGAACAGTACCTCGGCCAGCGCATCGACTGGGTGGTGGGGGACAGCTTTGATACCGTAGCAAGGGAGAAGGGAGCTGGCTGCCAAACAAGCTCCACAGGTACTGCACGGTTGAGATGAAGCTGCGTCCAATGTTCAGGTGGTGGAAAAAGAAAATTGGTGAGCCTGTCAACATGCAGATTGGCTTCCGAGCTGGAGAAGAGCGCAGGGCCAAGAGGATGATGAAAAGACAGGATGACCAAGGGCTGCTGCAGTTCAAGGACATCATTGGCAAGCACAACAACGGCAACAACAAATGGGCAGAGATTGCCTGGCAGAAGCCAGTGTTTCCAATGATTGAAAACCGCATCCACCGTGATGATGTGGTCAATTTCTGGAAGGGCAAGCCAGTGCGCTTTGCACACATGAACAACTGCGTGGGCTGCTTCCATCGCAGTCCAATTCTGCTCAGGAAGATGTGGGAGGCCCATCCAGAAAAAATGGAATGGTTCGCCTCACAAGAGCGCAAGGAAAAGAAGGGGCAATGGAGGGCTGATGTCAAGTATGACGTGATCAAGCTGCACAAACTGCAGTTCGAGCTTGACCTCGACGATTTCTCGGAATGTGACTCTGGACACTGCGGGCTGTGACGAAGGCAGAGCAGTACATCACCGAGGTGCTTGATGGCACAATCGTTGCCAACGAGTGGATCAAGGCGGCTTGCCAAAGGCATCAGAACGATCTCAAGGATGGACACGGGCGCGGGCTCTACTTCGACAAGGAGGAGGGTGAGCGCTTCGTTGCTTTCTTCGAGCGGTTCCTGCACCACAGCAAAGGCCAGTGGCTGGTCAGCCCTTCACTTTGCTTCCCTGGCAACAGTTCATGGTCTCAAGCCTCTTCGGATGGAAGCGTGCTGACGGGACAAGGCGCTTTCGGACGCTGTTCTGCGCCGTGGGAAGGAAGAATGGGAAGAGTGCGTTGTGCTCTGGATTGGGACTGGCCATGCTCGACTTCGATGGCGAGCCAGGGTCGGAGGTGTACTGGGCTGCCGTCAAGCGTGATCAAGCTCGCATCTGCCACGTGGAAGCCGAGAGGATGGTGAAGGCTTCTCCGCACCTGAAGAAGCGCATTGGCATCCACCGCAACAACATCCACGTCAAGGCCACAGGCAGCAAGGCAGAGCCCCTCAGCTCTGACGCCCGCAGCTCGATGGATTGAGCCCGCATTGTGCCGTCATCGACGAGTACCACGCCCACAAAGACGCGGAGATCTTCCACGTCCTGAAGTCGGCCACCGGCGCACGATCACAACCTCTGGTTGCCATCATAACCACGGCTGGCTTCAACATCGACGGACCGTGCTTCCATTTCCAGAAGACCTGCCAAGACGTTCTTCAAGGCGTCAAGCATGACGATTCCTTGTTCCCGCTCATCTACTGCCTCGACGACGAGGACGAGTGGACCGACGAGAGCACATGGATCAAAGCCAATCCATCCCTGGGTACGAGCATCAGCCTCGACTACCTCAAGGAGCAGTACACCCAGGCCACCAACTACGGCAGCACCGAAGAGGCCAACTTCAAGACCAAGCACCTCAACGAGTGGGTGAGCAGCAGCGACGTCTGGATCAAGGATGCCGATTGGATGTCAAGCGGTGCGGATGCGGTCGACATCGACCCCAAGGATCTGACTTGGTACGGGGGCTTGGACCTCGCCTCGGTCTCCGACTTCTGCTGCCTTGTCCTCGTGGCGGAGCTGCCCGATGGCCGCATGCTCGCACGCAGGTTCTACTGGCTGCCAGAATCGGCTTGGGAACAGCGCATGGACAAGGAAGACAGCAGCATTCACATGGACATGATCGACCTGCCGTACTTCCACATGACGCCTGGAAACGTGACCGACTACAGCCACCTGCGACGGACCATCTCGGGGTACTACGTACAAGACGGTGTTGTGCGCCACGACGACAGCTGCATCATGGATCAGTATCAAGTGGCCAGCATCAGCTTCGACAGATGGAACAGCTCGACTTTGGTGACGCAGCTCACAGGTGATGGCGTGCTCATGGCACCCATCGGCATGGGCTATGCCAGCCAGTCGGCACCGCTGAGGGAGTTGGAACGCCTCGTGTTGGAGAAGCAGCTGGTGCACGAAGGCGACCCCGTGCTGAGATGGATGGTCCGCAACGTGATGATCCAGCGCGACCCTGCAGGCAACATCAAGTTGGACAAGAGCAAGGCAGGGGACAAGATCGATGGTGTGATGGCTCTCAACTGCGCAGTGGCAGAGTGGATGACGCGCACCGCCAAAGACCCAGACACCATTCCTGACGACTACCTCATCCGCACCCTATGACCTACAACCCCAACGACCCCACGATCCGATTGATGCGCAAGCTCTCGACAAGGGAAGGCTTCATTGACGAGGTGTACACCAGGTTGCCACAGCACGGGACCATGGTCAACGCGTACTGGGACGTGGAGTACGACCACATGAGCTTCTTCAATCGCCCGCGCTACAGCGGCCACGACAGCTTCAAGACCCAACTGAGCAAGGCGAGAAAGAAGCGGATTCAGTCTTGAATGCAACGCACGGAATAACCTCTGTTTGGAGGCATGCTGATGCGTCTGACAGTTGTGACCCAATAGTCTAGGTGACGACTCCATGCACCGGATTCACTAGACGTGGAACTCCACCAATATCCGGCGTCTCCAGCGTTGAAGAAAAGGTAGCCACCGAGGTGTCGGCCACCGCCCGGCAAACCTGAGAAGCCGCTCGTGTTTGTGCCATTGAGACCGTCGCGCCATCCATAAGTCGTTTTCATCTGCATCCCTTGGTCAGTTCCCCGCCAGCCCGTTCCGTTCACCTCTGACTCAAGCATTCCCAAGGCCATTTCCATCGTCATCCATTCCCCATCCGTAGGAACGTGCCAGCCGTTTGGACAGAGGCCACGCTCATCGTTCACAGCGTGCCAGTTGTAAAGACGGCCGTATTCGATCAAGGATTGGGCGGGATCGCAGGCATTAATGTCTGGTGAATAATCACTGTTGCACCCTGACCCCAAGTCTTCGCCGTAGACCACTACCGAGCCGGATGCCGCACTCGTCCACTCGGAGTCACTAAGGCTCGCAGGAATCGCGTCGCCGTTCTCGTAGTTCTCATTGCGGAGATTTTCCGCGAACCAGCATTGATCGCCGATCTGCACCGTCGTGTAATCGTAGCCTTGGTAGCTCACTGGATCTCCGCATGCAATAAGTTGCGCGCATTCATAAGTAAAGGTTGTATCGGCACCTACCTCGAAAACAAACCACTGATCGATTTGCTCGGCGTAAACGCTGTCATAGAGAATCGTGATTTCGTCAATTACGATTTCGGTCGGCCCAGGTCCGTTGCAGATGCCACATTCGTCTACAATGCCAAAACAGTCGTCCTCATCGTCACAGATGCCATCACCATCACTGTCCCCTTCACATCCGCCTCCACAATCGCCAAGAGCATCTGCGAAGGCGCATGCCTCGGTGGGATCAGCCGCGTAGTTGCATGCAGTCGTGTCCACGCAATCATCCACGCTGTCCCAAACGCCATCTTGGTCGGTGTCAACATCGCCAAAGAGACCTAGAAGGTCGAGAAGGTCTGAGATTGTGACAGCACCGTCGGAGTTGCTGTCGTGTGGGTTTGGGCAGTCAGTCTGTGCAAAAGTCAGAGTGCAAGAGCATAGAAGCAGAAAAAAGCTGGTTAAGCGTCGCATACATCTAAGATAAGGAATGTTGCCAAGGGTTACCAGAGGCCGCACCCCCTTTGGGGACTTTCGCTGCCATGAGCATTCTCACCCGAATCCTGGGCCTGGACTCCAAACCATCTGCAGAAACTGAAGAGAAGCGTGGCCAGTATGTGGCGCCTTCCAAGTTCGCGGCATATCTGGGCTTGGGCACCAAGGCCGGAGTGAGCGTCTCAGAGGAAGGGTCAATGGCCCTTTCAGCCGTCTACAGCTGCGTGCGTCTGATCTCTTCGAGCCTGGCAAGCTTGGACCTCCACTTGCACAGGGTCAATGGCAGCCAACGCGAAATCGCAACAGACCACCCGCTCTACCAGATCGTCAACAGCACCCCATCGGAGGCCATGACCGCCTTCGACTTTTGGGAGTCCATCATTTCCGATGCCTTGCTGCATGGCAAGGGCTTTGCTTTGATCGAGCGCGGTGAGATCACAGGGCGGCCTGTTCAACTGCACCTGCTCACTGCAAACAAGATGAAGCAGCATGTCCACCAAGGGCAGGTGACCTACACCCACCAGGACATGCCAGAGCACATCTTCCCGGAGGATCTGCTCATCATCCGTTGCTTCCGCGGTGTCTCACCCATCAGGCAACACATGGAAGGCATCGGCCTTGCAATGGCTGCCCAAGAGTTTGCTTCGAGGTACTACGGCTCCGGCGGCAACGTCGGTGGCGTCTTGTCGACCGACCGTGCCTTGACCAACGAGCAGTACGAGCGCCTTCGCCAGTCGTGGCAAATGACCACGGTGGCCTGGGCAACGCCCACGAGGTGGCCATCCTTGAGCACGGCCTCAAGTACGAGCCATGAGTGTGAGCATGGCCGAGAGCGAGTACATCAAAGTGCGGGTCCACGGGGCCCAAGAGGTTGCCCGGATCTTCCAAGTGCCCCAGTCCATGATTGGCCTTGAAGCCAACGTGAGTTACAACGGGGCGGAGCACCAAGACTTGCAGTACGTCAAGCACACCCTCTTGCCGTGGTGCCGCCGAATCGAGGACGAGATCAGTGCCAAGCTGCTTCGCGAAGGCGAGCGCGGACAGATCATCCCACGGTTTGACCTCAACAGCATCCTGCGTGCCGACACCAGCAGCCGCTCAGAGTTTTACCAAAGCGCCCTGCAGTCAGGGTGGATGTCGATCAACGAGGTCAGGGCTTCTGAACAGCTCAACCCCATCGGACCATCGGGCGACCTGCACCTCGTGCAAGTCAACCAGCTTCCTGTGAGCTCCATCGAGGGCTACGCGGCAGGCTTAACCAACAACAACGACCAACAATGACAGACGACAATCAAGACGGCCTCAAGCACGAAGAGCTGAAGGTCGAGCGACGCTTCCTGTCCATCAATGTGGAGGCGCGTGACGAAGAGGAAGGAGACGGAAAGACGGTTGAAGGGTACGCGGCGGTGTTCGACACGGACGCCGATCTGGGTGGCTTCACCGAGCGCATCGAACGCGGTGCTTTTGACGAGGCGTTGCAAGATCCCAAGCTGGATGTGGCGGCGCTGTTCAACCACGACCAGAATCAGATCCTGGCCCGCAACCGCGGTGGCGAGGGCAACCTGGAGTTGTGGACTGACGACAAAGGCCTCAAGTACCGATTCAAGCTGGGGGACCAGAGCTACGCGCAAGACTTGGCCATCAACCTCCGCATGGGGTTGGTGAACCAAAGCAGCTTCGCCTTCAGCATCAAAGAGGATGACTGGTCCATGCGTGATGGCCGTGACCATCGGACCATCAAGGCAGTCAACCTCCATGACATCTCACCAGTGGTGTTCGCCGCCTACGGCGAGGCCACCGCTGCCAGCATAAGATCCCAACAAGACCAACAACAACCAACTCACGAGCCTGCTGTGACTTCCTCCAGGGATCGAGCTCAAGCGCAGCTGGCCATCTACAATCTGACAAAATGAAAAACAGTCTGAAAATGAAGGAGCAGCGGGCCACCTTGGTGGAAGAGCTCCAGGCTGCTGTGGATCTTGCTACCTCTGAGGAGCGAGACTTCACAGAAGCTGAAGAAGCCCGCCAGTCCGAGATCCACTCCGAGGTGAAGTCCTTGGACGAGAAGATCGCAAAGGCGGAAGAGACCGAGAAAATCTTGCTTCGCAATGCTGCCGTTGCTGCTCCAGCTGCTTCTGAAGCCAAAGAGGTGAAGGAGGTGCGCAAGCGCTTCAGCATCACAAAGGCCATGAGCGACATCATCAACAAGGGCGGCCTTGAGGGTGTGGAAGCTGAGATGTGCCAAGAGGGACGTGCTGAGATGGCGCGCCTGGGCAAGAGCACACGAGGCAACTTGACCATCCCATCGATGCTCATGGAGGGACGTGCGAATGAAGCCTATGGTGTCTCCAGTGATCCAGACCTTGACAACACTGACGAGCTCCAGGGACAAGGCTCACACCTCAAGAGCAAGAACGTCCAAGGTTTGGTCGCAGGATTGCGTCCCACACCAGTCATCGAGCGCATGGGTGCCACCCGCATTCAAGCTCAAGGTGACGTCGTGTTGCCAGTGTTGCCAAACCAGGCTGCCACTGAGACGGTTGAAGGTGCCGTGGTCAACAACATCGACGGTGACTTCAGCTCTGTGACGTTGAGCCCCAAGCGCTTTGCAATGCGCATGGATGTGACGCGTCAGCTCTTGGCTCAGTCTGCTGCCAACCTCGACAGTGTGATCCAGGCCGACATGTCGAACGCCATCGCCAACGCTTTGGACAAGGACATCATCGACGACATCTACGCCCAGCTCATCGCAGGGTCGAAGTTCACGAAGGGAACGGGTGCCGCTGCACTAGGAAAAGCCACAAGCTTCGCCGACATGGTGGGCTTGGAAGGCGACTTTTTGGGTCAAGACCCTGCGGGCAACAACCTCGCGATCTTGATGGACCCAACGATGGCTGCCTCGCTCAAGGGCGTCAGCCAGTCCGATGGTGGCATGATCCTGAACATGGGCAACGAAATCTTGGGTTACCCAGTCTTCACGTCCACCAACGTGGCCAAGCAAACTGTGGTGGCGCAGACCTACTTCAGCGCAGTCACTGATGCCAATGACACCTTGGCTTGCCGTCCAATCTTCTTCCTCGACCCAGCAGACATCTTCTTCGCTGTGTTTGGTGGCTTGGATGTGACGGTCGACCCATACACCGATGCTCACAAAGGCCAAGTGCGCTTGATCGCGGACTACTACGCCGACGGTGCGATCCGTCGCTTGGGTTCAGGCCGCGTGTTGCACGGCTTGACTGCCGACACAACTCCATCTGACGTCGCGGACGAGTGATTTAACCTGAAGGCAGGGGCTGGCAATTGGGCTGGCCCCTGATCCTTCGCATTTCGCATCTCATGCAACTTGATCGAACAGGAACAACAACGTACACCGGCGTGGTGAGCTTGGCCACAGCCAAGTCGCACTTGCGCGTGGACCACAGTGACGACGACAGTTTGATCACCAGCTTGATCAAGACTGCAGGAGAGATCGTCGAAGAGTACACCGGAACGTACATGGCCAACAACGCTTGGACATACCGGGCGGACATTTTTAGAAGCGTGATGCGCATCCATGTCGGACCTGACGCAACCATCACCAATGTCAAGTACATCGACGATCAAGGGGTCAAGAAGACGTGGCCCGAAAGCAACTACTTCACAGATCTGACGTCCTACCCAATCCGCGTGCAGTTTGAGCATTTTCCGACCTCTGTCGATGATCGTGTTCACGCTGTTGAGATCAACGGAACGGCAGGGTACGCAAGGGTGCCTGAGTCGCTGAAGAGCGCCATGCTTCTCATCATCGGTCACCTCTACGAGCACAGGAAGGATGTCCTTGTTGGCATCCAGTCGGCTCCGCTTGTACACGGCGCCAAGTACCTCATGGACAAGTTCAAAAAGGGCACGTTCTGATGGAGCCAGGACGCCTTGACAGAAGGATCACCATCCTTCAGCGCAACACTGCGATTGACGCGTGGAACCAAAACACCGACACGTACCAGACGTTGGTCGAGGTGTGGGCCGAGGTTCGCGACCCTGGAGCCCGTGAGCGGGAAGAGTCCGATCAGCGCGTCACTGTGCGCAGCAAGATTTTTACGATCCGCCACCGATCTGACGTGACGACCCTCCATCGGATCAGCTACGACGGCGACACCTACATGATCACCGGCTTGGCTGAGATCGGCAGAAAGGAGGGGCTGCGGATAACGGCTGAGGCAAGAGACAACGACTGACGATGGCATCAGAGTTCAAGAGCACAGCCACCTTTGACATCAAGCCTGAGGACTTCGAGAAGCACATCAAGGCACTTGCCGCGCTCGATCCTGACAAGCTCGACAGTGTATTCAAGAAGTCCCTGCGAGCTGCCGGCAACACCATTGCAGCTGAGATGCGCAAGCTGGCTCCAGTTGGGGAGACAGGCAGCCTGAAGAAGAGCATCATCGTCAAGATCCACAGAGTCTCAAACACAGGAAGTGGCACGGGAAAGGTCCATGCCAGGGTCAGAATTGGACCATCTGCCGAGAAGGGTCGCATTGGCGGCAGGTACGCCCACTTGGTGGAGCTTGGAACCAAGGGCGGGACAAGGATCACGAGGAAGAAGAAGTTCCGCGTCTTTGGTGAGGGCGAGGAGGTCGAGACCAACCGCATCGATCACCCAGGGACAAGGCCGCAGCCGTTCATCCGCACTGCCTTCGACAACAAGTACCAAAAGGCCAATCAGAAGATCAGAGACAGGCTCCTGAAGGAGTTTGATGCCATCCTCTCAAACGAACTGAAATGATCGGAGACATCATCACCAACCTGTTGAATGACGGCAGCATCACAACGATTGTGGGCCAACGCATTTTCCCTGTGCATGTCGCTCAGGATGCTGACCTGCCGGCAATCATGGTGACGATCACCGACATGGAGACGCACCCAACGAAGACGGCCACCAGCACCGATGACATCGTGGAGCTTGACTTGACCGTGTACAGCAGAAGTGCCAAGCAGTGCTTCGATGTGGCAGAGCTGATCCGCACAAGGCTCGACAACTTCACTGGAACCATGGGCAGCACGACGGTGAAAAGCCTGCGCTTTGAAAGCCTGAACATGAATCACTTTGCGGGCGACGACGTGTACATCTGCGGGTCGGATTACGTCGCTCACATCAGGCGGTGATCATTCGGAGTCTTTGATGCAGCGGACGGAAAAGCCGTTTTTGTTATGGTTGCTGACACGGTTTACCTCCGCGTAGTAGAAGCTGAGGTATCGGTCCCAAGCAAAGTCGCTGTATGAGTCATCAGACGAAGCAGTCCACCATGCTCCCATATTCCCACCAAAGTCGAAGCCACCTGAGTAGCGGTACCCGCCCGGCAAACCTGAAAAACCGCTTGAATTCGTGCCGTTTCCGTCACCGTACCACCCGTAGACTGTTTTCATTTGCGTTCCTTCGTTTGTGCCTCGCCAGTACACGCTGTTGGCCGATGCTTCATTCATGCCAAGAGCCATCTCCATTGTCATCCATTCCTCATCCGTAGGAACGTGCCAGCCGCTTGGACAAAGGCCACGAGCGTCATCCACTGCATACCAGTTGTACAGGCGGCCGTATTCGCTCAAGGACCATACCTCGTCGCATGAGTCTCCGTCTGGGCTGTCATTCTCACATAGACTGCTTCCCTCCCCGTAAACAGCGACTGCTCCAGATGTGGTAGCATCCCACTCAGAGTCGCTCAGACCCGCAGGGATGGCCTCGCCGTTCTCGTAGTGCTCGTTGCGAAGGTTTTCTGCAAACCAGCACTGCTCGCCGATGAGCACCGTTGTGTAGTCGTAGCCCTGGTAAAAAATCGGATCGCCACAGTTGTGCGATGCCACAGAATCAATTGTGGTAGTGTCAAGGCAGGACAGCCCAAACTCGGACAGTAGGCCAAGCATGTCCGTGCTGTTGACATTGCCATCGCCATTTCCGTCGTACTGCAAAGTGCAATCGGATTGGGCGGTCACTGAAATGGCGGCAGTCGCCAGGGCAAGAAAGACGGTCAAGTGCTTCATCATCTTAAAGATAAGCAATGTTGCCAGGGGTTACCATCCGGACCTGTGAGGGGGTGAAGTTCGCAGCATGAAGCTCGAAATCCTCAAGGACAACAAGACCACCAACGCAAGGGTGGGAACCATCATGATCGTGCCTCACAAGAAGGGCAAGGATTGGATCAAAAAAGCTACGCCAAAGACATCAGCAATCCTGATCCAGATCAGCTGGACATGGTGGAAGAGATTGAAATCATCCTGGAGGAAGAGGGCTCAGACCTTGATCAAGAACCCACCCAAAAAGACTAACAAATGGCAACCACAGGAAAAGTCCAAGGAAACCTCCTTGGCCTCTACATCAGCACGGATGACTCGACCTACACCTTGGTAGGATCAGCCACCAACGCCACACTTTCAATCTCCAACGAAACCTTGGATGTGACCACCAAAGGCAGCACTGGCAACAAGGAGCTCATCTACAACACCCAAAGCGCCACCATCACGGCTGAAGGCTTTGTGAAGTACGATGACACCCAAGGCAGCCAGCAGCTTCGCACCTCGGCCCTTGGAGCGACCGACTCCGCCACATACATGGCCCGCTTTTCTTCGGGTGTTAGTGGCGACAAGGAGGTGACGTTCAATGCCATCATCACCTCGTTTGAAGAGAGCGCTGCGGTCAACGAGATGGCCACCTACAGCATCACTTTGGAGAGCACCGGTGCCATCACCGAGGCAACCATCGCCTGATACAATCCAACCCTGCAGGCCTGGCATCTCCTTTCGCGGGGTTGCTGGGCCTTGCTTCATTTAACCAACACACATGAACACACTTCGAGGCCAAGTGGAAGTCAAGGCTGGGGAATTCACCCTGGACGCCTTGCTCAACATGAATGCAATGCGCATCCTCTGCCAGGATCAAGACATGGATCTCGCCGATCTCGATGTCATGGCCACTCGCAACGCGCTTGAGTTCGTTCCTGCCGTCTTGTGGGCAGGCATCAAGAATGCCGCCGCATACCACGGCAAGGACATGCCAGACGGTCTGTCGTTCGATCGCTTTGCAGCACTGCTTCTTGCCGATGCTCAAGCCATCACCCACTACGCCGAGGCCATCAGTGAAAGCATGGGCTTTGGCGGTGAAGCGGAAGAAGGGGGAAAGTAACTGAGGGAGCAGGCATCACCACCTGGGCAGAGCTCTACCATCTCGGACTCTCCTTGGGACTGCTTCCTGACCAATTCTGGGGGATGACCCTTGGCGAGTTCATGGCTTGGAGCAAGTACAGCAAGCACCAGCAGGAACGCGCTTGGGAGCGCACATCATCCCTGATGGCTCTGATCGCCAACGTGAACAGAAGCCAGAAATCACGGGCCTACAAGCCCAACGAATTCAATCCCTATGCCAAGAGCTCAAGTGCCCACGAGCTCCCATCACCTGAACAAATAGAATTCCTGAAGAAATGGCCCGCCAATCCCTCCTGAGTGTCCTTCTCGATCTCAACGCCGACGGCTTTGAGAAAGGCCTGCAAAAGGCACAGCGCAGCATGCGCGGGACATCCCGCAAGCTCAAGAGAAGTGGGGCCAACCTCACTCGCAATGTGACGGCTCCATTGACCTTGATTGGAGCGACGAGCTTCAAGGTCGCTGCCGACTTCGAGCAGAGCATGGCCAAGGTGAAGGCTGTCTCTGGGGCCACAGCAGGAGAGTTCAAAAACCTTCGCGACAATGCAATGGAGCTTGGGCGATCCACCCGCTTCAGTGCATCGGAGGTAAGTGCGTTGCAGTTGGAGTTCAGCAAGCTGGGCTTCACCGCCGATGAGATCACGCAGGTGACAGGGGCGACCCTCAACCTCGCTCAAGCCACCGGATCGGACTTGGCGCAATCGGCAGAGGTGGCAGGGGCAACGCTGCGTGCTTTTGGCCTTGACGCCTCAGAGACACAACGCGTGACCGACGTCATGGCTGCCAGCTTCAGTGCCTCGGCATTGGACATGGGCAGCTTCCAAGACTCGATGAAGTTTGTGGCTCCAGTCGCGGCCAAGGCAGGCCTCAGCATCGAAGAGACCACGGCCATGCTTGCACAGCTGGCCAACAACGGCATCAAGGGATCGGCTGCAGGTACGGCACTCCGCAGGATCTTGTCGACAGTGGGCGCCACGGGTGGCGACGTCAAGACAGCTCTGGCGGATCTGAGCAAGGAGGTCGTGACCCTGGGCGACGCCAAAGATGAGGTGGGCCGCACAGCACAAAGCGCCTTCCTTGTCCTCAAGGACGGACTGGGCGATGTCGACAGCCTGACTGAATCCTTCAACAACTCCCAAGGTGCAGCCAAGGGGATGGCGGACATCATGGACGACACCGCTGAGGGTGCCATGAAGCGGATGCAGTCCGCAGTCGAGGGTGCACAGATTGCTATTGGAACAGCCTTGGCGCCTGTTGTAGTTGAAATGGCGGAAGCCATCGGCAGCATGGCACAGAAGTTCAGCGAGCTGTCCCCAGCCATGCAGAAAAGCATCGTGGGGTTCGGGGCATTCACCGCAGCATCGGTCCTGCCAAGATGGTCACGGGCAACCTGGGATTGGCCATGTCCAAGAGCAAGACCGCCGTGAAAGGATTGAGCAAGGCGATGAAGTTCCTTGCCGCCAACCCAACGATGGCCATTGTGACTGCACTGGGCTTAATCGTGACGGCAGCCATCGCGTTCAACGCGTCCACCGATGGCATGACCGAGAAGCAGCGTGAGCAGATGAGAGCCACGCGCGAGCTCAACATCGAGCTGGCCAAGCAAGCTGGGTTGCTGAAGAAAGCGACCAACATGGACGCGGCCACAGCCAGCATCGCGGATCTCAGAGCTGGCATTTCGCAGCTCACCAAAGACATTGAGAAGATCAACGTCAAGGCGCTTCAGGATGCGGTCACCGTCGATCTGACTGCACAGCCAGGGAAAAAGATTCAGCTCGGCGATGCCTTTGATGAGATCAACCCTGAGAGCAAGAAGCAGGTCGAAAAGAGCCTTCGTGAACAGTTGAGCATCCTCACGGGTCAAGCCGCAAGCCAAGGACTGTTTGGAGACGAGGCGATGGCGTTCATCAAGCGGGGCTTGGACAAGAAGCTCAACAGCGTCGTGGCGCTGTACAGGAAGGGCTTGCTTGACAAAAAAGGCGAGCTTGCTGCAGCCCTTGAAGAAGCCACAACAGCAGACCAAGGTGGTGGCAGTGGTAGTGGCGAAGCAACTGAGGTTGCGGTCAAAGTGGCCCCTACGTTTGAAGTACAAGGGGATGGCGTGAGTAAGCTCATGGATCAGCTGTCTGCCGACATGAATGCTGCTGCTGCGGCTTTCACGTTGAGTGACGACGCTCAGGCCCATGCCGAGGCTGTGGCTCAAGCCTATGGCAAGGCAGCACAAGCAGCTGCAGAGCTTGGCGAAATTGGCTTGGCCCAAGAGTTCAAGCACAAGCCGATGCCGCGGGGGAGATAGATCAAGTGGCTGCAGTGATGCAGACCCTGCAAGAGGAGATGGGGCTGGCCAAGGCACAAAGTGAAGCCTTTGGAGACAGCTTTGACTTTGTTGGTGCGCAGACACAAGCACTGCAGAAGGCCATCAACACGATGATCGAGCTGGGCATCAAGCCCGCCAGCAAAGAGATCAAGGAGCTCACCGAGAAGCTCGACAATTTGAGTGGGAACACCACTGAAATGAATGCGGGCATGATTGCTGTTGCTGAAAACCTCGGCAACGTGTTCAGCACCATGTTCAGTGACATTGCCACTGCCCAGGACGAATTGGCCCAGGCTGTGGCGGACGGCGAGATGACGATGGCCGAAGCGTCGGAAGAGGGACAGAAGCGCAGGGTCAAAGCAGCTCGCAATGCTGCGTTGAACATCGCAAGGATCTTCTTGGCTGAAGCACTGGCTGGGGTGATCAAGGAGTCGTTCACCAAGGCGCCGCCACCAATTGCAGCGGGGATTGCCGCGGCAGGTGTCGCAGGCGTCAACGCGCTTTTTAACAACCTGGTCAAGCTCAAGGAAGGCGGAATGACCATGGGACCGCAGTTGGCACTCATCGGCGACAACCCTTCAGGGAAAGAAGCCGTGATCCCGTTTGAGAAGATGGGCCGCTTCCTGGACATGGCCGGAGTCAATTCAGCACCGCAACATGTGGTGGTCACAGGCCGCATCAGTGGGCGTGACATCCTGCTGTCCAACGAGAGAAACAGCATCCAGAAAACACGTCAAAGAGGCTTCTGATGGCAGCAGTGAGGTACAGGTCCGAATGGACAGACAACAACGATGACGATTGGCGCATCGACATTATTGATTCAGGGTACAGCGGCTCGATTCAAGAGACCTACATCCTGCAGTCCGATGGGTGCAACATCAACTGGGCTGGCCAAACCAAGGCCAAGTTCTCGCCGATCCTGACAAGCGAGATGACCATTGGGTTGGTCATTCGCGACTCGGACGAGCAAGACCTGTTGACACAGATTGCATCGCACCCAGAGGGCGAATTCCTTGTGGGCCTGTACAAGGAGAACAGCGGCACGTACGAACTGTGGTGGAGTGGGGTGATCATGACAGATCAAATTCAGTTCACCGAGAGCGCGTACCCGCGGCAGGTGGAGCTGACAGCCACCGATGACATCGGCAACCTCACCGAGCTCAACTATGACAACGACGGGACGGCCTACAGCGGGACACAGAGCACAGTCATCGACAACCTGCGCCTTGCTCTTCGCAAGACACGGCAAGCTTCTTTCTTCTACGGCGACGACGACGCCTTTCTCTACTACGCCAACGACTTCACGCCCAACAACGAGGATGCCAGTGTCATCAACCACCTCAACAGCGCGAAGATCCCATGGAGCACCTTCCAGATCCCGCAGCAAAATGGGCTGCTGAACACTGTCAGCACGTACAAAGTCATTGAAAGCATTTGCCTGACCTACAACGCCCGATTGTTTCAGTACAAGGGGGTGTGGTACATGTTGCCTTTAGGTGGGTACCTCGACGAGGACAACAACTGGGCGTTCCGAATCATGGACTACGACGGCGGCAGCGGCGGCACCCTCTCAGGGGTGAGCAAGAGCACCGTCATTGAGACCGACTACAACGCTTTGGCCGACATGACCATCGCGTACTTCCAGCCGTTTAGACAGACCATCCGTCGTCAGATCTACTACGGCGCAGCACCACTCATGTGGGATGCGGTGTACCCACTGCGCACCTCACCAACGGTGGAGGATCAGGAACTCGACTACGCTTCGAGCTTCGAGCTCCGCATCACAGCCAATGCCCGTACCATCAAGCTCCCTCAAGGCAATGCTTCTGGGGCCGACAGGGTGGGGCGCTTCCTCTTCAAGATCACCGTCAAGGTTGGCGATCTCTACGCGCACAGAGCGGCCACCTTCAGCAACCAGGGCGCTTACTTCTTTGATTGGAACACGGGCTTTCAGCACAGCTACGAGACACCCACCTTCGACGACTTCACATGGAGCACGAGTGAAGGTCAGATCTGGGTCGTGTCGGACACCTTCAATGTCTACAACGGCACCGGAGGCAACTTCATCACCAACATCGACGTCACCACCGCAGGCTTGACTGCAGACAAGGAAGGGGCAGAGATGAGCTGCGAGCTTTACTTCCTTGATCGCGATGGCAACCTCACCTTGGTCGATGACGACAACGACACAGGGTACACCTTTTTGAACCTCCACAACTTTGCGGCCCGCAACTCAGGCGAGGATGGACTGCTCAGTGACGGCGTGCAGTGGAGCGCTGAAGGCGATGCCAGCAACCGCGGCGATTTGAACGCAGGAGAGGTCATCTTCGGAGACCTTGTGAGCGATGGTGCACGTGGCGTGATCCAAGTGGAGACAGGCGCGTCAACGTATGCGGCATCGACAGGCTGGAGAAACACTCAGCACACCACCGGCACCTTGGGAATCCATCAATTGGGGACTCAAGAGCTGCAAAAGATCCATGACACCGTGGGCACGGGCATGGCGGGATCTGTCGTGGGGCAGATGCCTGCACTGACAGAGCTCATCGAAACCAGCGAAGGCGACAAGCACCTGGTCATCGGACTGCAGGCCAACCTGACCAAAGGCATCACAGACATCGAGTGCACGCGTCTCATCCGAGGCGGAACGATTGTGGTGGGCGACGGTGATGACTTCACTGTTGCTGTCGACGATGGTGGATGGGGCACGTCTGTGGACGACAACAACGGCACGGAGCCTCCGATTGGATTTGAGCAACCAGAAATGGTGCTTTCTGTTAACGGCAGCAAAGGAACAGTGACCCTGGATGCGGACGACATCAGTGATGCAGCCACCGCCAATAAGTTCAGCACCTCTACGCAGCTGGCCAAGGTCGATCACCTGACTGTCACGGCAGGGACCGATCTCGACACCATGCGCAGCGATGTGTCCACCAACAACGCCAAGGTGGGCAAGACCACCGACGACACGAACAAGCTCGGCACGCTGACGCTGAATGCCGGAGGGACAGCCTTGACCAACATTGGATTGGAGGGTGAGGTCATCCGCGCGACAAACATTGAGACCAACGCCAGCCGATCCTTTGCGACAACGGCGCAGCTCAACAGCATCGCCAGCAACACTCTCACCATCAACAGCCAGGGAGACAGCATCGGCGACATCGAAGACAAGACCGACCTGATCACCATCACGGCGCAGCACAACCTGGACACCACCAAAGACAAGGTGGGACACATTCAGATCGACGGCACCAACGGGATCACTGGTCTGACAGTCAAAGCAGGCAGCACGCCATTGACAGCCGACGAGGTAAGCGTCTCAGGGACCACCAACAAGTTCATGACCCAAGCAGAGAAGAACAAGCTTGGACACTTGACGGTGACTGACGCCACCAACCTGAACACGCACCGCCAGAAGTTGAGCTACGTCGGAGCGACCGCCCAAGGCATCAACAGCTTGACCTTGATTGGGCAGCCGGTGGGTGCGGACAAGGTGGACGACTCAACAAGCTCCAACAAGTTCACGGATGCCGATGGGGTGCAAGCTCTTGGCCACTTGACAAGCGATGCCACAGGGATCACCCAGATCACGGTCAGTGACAGCATAGATCTGGACACCTCCGATGTGGGTGCCTTCTTTAATGGAGGTGCTGGCAACACCAACAACCGCAGTGGGGTGAGCAACAAGCGCATCTTGCTCATCGGTACTGACGGCGGCATGGAGGAGCTCAGTGCAGGCAAGGCTGGACAGATCCTTGTCAGTGGCGGCAACAGCGCTGATCCAACATGGGAGAATGACGCGACAATCATCGCGGCAGCTAGCGGCAGGGTCAGCAGCCAGTACACCAATTCGTACTACTACGGTTCGAGCTCCTACGGTTGGAATTACCCCATCTGGTCCAGCATCAGCTTCAACAACACTTCGGGCAATCCCTACGCCCGCAACGTGTCGGACGACTACGCCCATTGCGGCATCATCTGTCCAGTGGCTTTCAGCAAAGTGACCCTGACAGGAACCATCCGCAACGACAGCAGCTCTGACAATCTGAGTGTCTTCCTCGGCAAGGTTGATCCGCCCAACGGCTCAAGCTCCAACATGGTGCTCACAGAGATGGGGACGGATGCGGTGACCATCACCACACAAGACAGGCACTACGACTTCGAGATCGTCGACACCTCCGGAGTCACGGCAGGACAGCTGCTCTTCGTCGGCTTCGCTCGGACAGCAGGCACTTCCAGCACCAGGTATCTCAATTTCTCATTCACAATCCACGGCTTCAGATGATCGCAGACCTCGAAGACTTCACAGACATCGCCAAGCTCACTCAGGGGGCAACCCAAGCTGACATGATCGCCAAGATCAACGAGCTGGTGGATCACATCAATGCCCTCGCACCAAAGCTGCAGGGCGACGAAATCGACGCACCACTGGAGACGGTGGACCCTTAACACGCAACCAACACAACCATCATGGACACCACTTTGACAACCATTGCAGACGGATCTGCATTCAGCCTCGCCTCGTTTTTCGCGGACAACTGGGGTGAGCTCGTACTTATTGGCATGGCCGCAATCAAGGCCGCGTTGAACCTCTTGCCATCGGACAAGCCTGTGCAGGTCTTCGCATACCTCGACAGCCTCGTGAACTTCCTCATCAGTGACAAGCTGAACAAGCGAGATGCAGAATGAACTGGGACATCTTGACTGCACTTGTTCCAGCTGCACTTGCGGTGCTTGCAAGCCATGTGAAGCTGCAGAGCGAGCTGACGAGGATGAAGACAAGGCTTGACTACCTCGAAGAGGAAAGGAGCGAGATGAAGACCATGCTTGTGGACCTCTGCCAGATGGTCAATGAGATCAAGCTCATCCTGGCAAAGAACCAGATGTGATGAAGGCCTTGCATTTTTTGCTTGTCGCTGCAATGTCAGTGGCTTTGGACAGCACGTCCCAATGTGACATGGAGATCATCGGGTTCAACCCGCTCAGCACGAACATCACCCTGGCCGTCAATCATGGCCATTGTGGGACGCCAGCTGACAGCGTGGGAGAATTCCTGTTGGGCATCACGTTTGATCCGCCACTGCCGAACAATCCCTTCAGCTGCATGTACGCCAACGGGTGGGCCACGCTCATCTTCCCGCTTGACTTCCCTGGCTTCAGCATCGGAGAAGGGCCCGACAACATCTTGCAGACTGGAGACACCATCACGTTCGCCTTGAACGAGGTGCCGTACTTCGGCAGTGGGTCCGCCCAATGTTGGATGGACGCGATGAGCGAAGGCGTGTACTTGGAGCAAAGCTGCGTTGTCCTGGCCATCACCCAGATCAACGACAGCGAGAGCTTGGACGGTTCTCAAGGCGTAGGGGGCTTCCCTTACCCAGACGAGAATCTCTGGAACAATTACCTCGAATTCAGCTTGACCGATCCATGGGATCAGGTGGGCATCGGATGTGACGTCCCACCTCCGCCTCTTGGAGAGGTGCCACCAGAGCCTGAGCTCGACCCGTGCAACGACGACATCATCTACGTCCCAAACGCCTTCACGCCCAATGGCGATGGCAAGAACGACGTGTTCCAACCTGTGCTCTCAGGCGACTGCTGGCTGTGGTTTCGGTTCACTGTCTTCAACCGATGGGGACAGCGCGTCTTTGAAAGCAACCACCCTGGAGACATCTGGCGTGGCGAAAACAACAGCAAGTGGGGGTTGGGCAAGTCCTACTGCCCCGACGGAGTGTACATGTGGATGATCACCGGTCAGAAGCGTGGTGATGTGTGGACCGACCTGCATGGTCATGTGACTCTGCTGCGATGAAGAAGCTCAAGCTGGTGCGATTCAAGCACGACGAAGACAACACGCAAGGACTCTTGACGTGGGATCTGCCTGGGCCGTGGACGGAGTTCATCTGCTTCACGCTGGAGGACGAGTTCAGGGAGGAAAAGATCATGCACCACACACGCATCCCAGAGGGCATCTACAAGCTCAAGCTGCGGAGCCACGGCGGTCACCACACGCGGTACCTCGAACGCTACGGCAAGGAATGGCACAAGGGCATGATTCAGGTCATGGACGTTCCTGGCTTCACCGACATCCTCCTGCATTGCGGCAACAAGCATGAGCACACCAGCGGCTGCATTCTTGTCGGCGACTCTTTGAGCCAGGGTACCTCGGAAGCTCACGCGATGGGTACGCGAGGGTGTACCCTCAAGTGCGCGACGAGCTGCTGAAAGGAGAGGTTGTGTTGCTTGAAATCGTGTCGATCTGATGGGGCGCATCCGAGGCAAGAAGACGCAAGGAGGGAGGCACGGTCCCGACTCCGAGTACACGATCCAAAAGAGCATCTGTGAGCTGCTCGATTGGAAGGCACCGTGGTTGCTCTACTGCGCCAGCGCAGGAGGCGTGAGAACGTCGCTTGTGGAGGCCAGAAGGATGAAGCTCACGGGGTACAAGAAGGGCTTCCCAGACCTGTTCTTCTACGAGCCACGACAAGGCTTCAACGGTCTTGCCATCGAGCTCAAAAGAGACAAGGGGAGAGCCACACTAGAGCAGAAGAAGTGGAAGGAACAGCTGCTCGAACGCGGGTACAAGAGCGTGATTGCACGCGGAAGAGAAGCATGCCTTGAAGAGATCCGGTCCTACTTCAAAGAGGACAACCTGGATCTGTGAAGTACATTGTGGTGACCAATCGCTTGTCATGTCAACAATCGTTATCATTCTTCTTGGAGTTGCCGCCCTCATTGCTTGGACAATGTTTGGCGGTTCGTCAAAGCCTTCTGCCAACCGCCCAAAGCCAGCAACGAGCAAACACAAGCTGGTGGAATGGGACGGCCACAAAATTGATCGGGATTGGTGGCCACGATTTAAGGTGTTGGGCAAACAGTCCTTCCCCTACGTTCGGATCAAGGACGTCGACAAGGTTGGGGAGTGGCCACACCTGGAGCGTTGGTGGCACCGAGAATCCATGGGCAAGTACTACGACGTCATTGTCGACGGTGCGGAGTTTTTGGACCCAGACGACTACCAGGAAGACAAGTTTGAAATGAAGCGCGGCTGGGAAGCCATCTACGAGGATGGGCGCCTCTTCCTTGAATGGGCTGCCATTCGTACTTCCATGTCAGACAAGAAGAACATGTACGAAGTCACAGCAAATGTCTGTGAGCGCGTTGGTCGATTTCCTTGGGAGCTTGAGAAGGAGCACAAGAACTACCTGCACAAGCGGTCATGGAATTCAATTGTCAAGAAAGCGAAGGACACTTCTGAGGTGATTGAACTTGTTGAGGCCAAGATGAAAGCAAACGCGGCCAAGCTCGCCAAGTCCTAAGTCACAGCACCCTGCCGTTTTTGATGCGCAGGTTCTGAACTGAAGCCTTGCCTTCATCAATCGAGATGATGGCACAACCATGTTGCCAGTCGTTCAAGGGCATGTACTCAGGGTGCAGCTCGCACAGACAGCCCGTGCTGTAGCTTCGGATGACGTTGCCTTGCACGTCGTTCACCGCGAAGTCTGAAGGCCGGTGCCAGTGTCCGCAGATGGCTGATGTGTGGGTCTTGTTCAAGAGGCTGCGTGCAGGGAAGACGCCACCAGATCCGCGACCGAATTCATGGCCATGCATGAGGGTGAGATCGCCCGCCTTGACAACGCGCTTGTCCTTGATCACGTGGATGCCCAGAGAGGGCAGATCCAACAGCTCTTCGATGCTGAATCCTTCGCAGCCAAGAAGCTCAGGTGCCTTCACCTTCATGTACTTCTGGAACCGTTCCTCGTGGTTGCCCACCATGAAGAAGATGGCTTGCTCTGGGAACACCTCTCTGATGCGACGCAGCATCTCCTTGCCCGTGTTGAGCTCTTCGGCGAACGATCGCTTCCTTGGGTCTTTCTCGTAGGTGCTGATGGCGTAGAAGTCCAAGAAGTCCCCACCGAGGAAGATGCAGTCGACTTGCTCCATGATGCCGACCTCCATCGCTGCTGTGACAGCTTCGATGCTGTGGTATGGCACGTGCACGTCGGACATCCAAAGAATCTTGGTGACCATGCTGGGCAAGATGAACGGCAGGTACTCGGCTTCGTCCGATTCGGGCAGCTTGAATGGGTTGAACAGCTCCTTGCTGAACGGTCGCTTGCTCAGTCCGTGGCGATGGGATTGCTTCCCTGATGCTCCACGGTAAAAGCGGATCATTCCTCTTGCCGCCTCGACGTCGGTCCACATCTCTGGATGCAGGGCGTAGGCTTTCTTGGCGAGGGTGAGGGTAGGGGTATTTGGGAACAGCGTCAGCAGTTGCTTGACAAGGTGAGCTGCAGGGGTTGGCTTTGGGCCTCTTTTCATGGTCGCATTCGTTTGTCAACCACAGACCTCAAGGTGAAGTACCCGCCCACCGCAGTGAGCGTGAGCACCTCGTAAAGGCTGATCCAAGCCTCCCTGATGGTGAACGACAGGTCCATGCTGTCAAGCACGATGAAGATCATCAACGTGATGACCAGCATCAAGACGATCAAGGGACGCACGTTTGCGGCGAGCCACGTGCTCTGTGCATCGGCCTGCCAGCGTGAGGTGATCTCTTGCTCAAGTTCGCTGCGCTGCTGAATCATGATCTGCAGCTGCTCCTTGTCGTGTGAGCTGAGGCCTTCATCCCTGTCCAGGATCTGCTTCAGGACACCCAGCCCACCACGGTCTGGTAGGAGGTCTCCAACGGCATCAAGAAGGTGGGGTGCTTTGCCTCTCAGGAAGGTGCCCAGTGCCGTGTCTTTGATTGGCTTCTGTGATTGAGACACGAGGCAAGATGGAGGCACAACTGGAGGCCTTTGGTTACCTTGGAACACATTCGGCTCGACCTGGCCGCTGTTGACAACTTCTAGGTTCTGGCATAGGTTCTAGAAAATCAAATACCTCTCCAGGCCCTGAAAACAAAGGGCTTCAAAAACAGGTGTGAAAACTAGCGGAGCTACTTTTTTAATGTGAATAAAAGGCCTGCAATCCCAGTGTTTGCGGGCTTTTTTGTGCTCTAACTTGCAGCAAAACCGGGCCTTTCAGAGGAGTGGTCACATCCCAGTGTTTCCTAGGATTCCACAATCTGTCACGGTCGATTAGGTTCTGAATTAGGTTCTAGAAAAGCAGCATGAGCATTCAAGCAACAGTCCTCGCCACAAAGACCCCTCGCAAGGAAGGAGAGTGGGTCAAGATTCAAGTCCGATTGAACTGGTCCTACCAGCGCGCGTCCTTCCCCTTGCACGTGATCGAAGCAAAGCATTGGGATGCCAAGAACAAGCTTGTCAAGAAGGTGCGTGGCAACGACGAATTGGAAAGGGTTCGCAGGGACGTCCAGAACAAGGTGGACTTCTACGAGGACAAGTGGCGTGAGTTGGATCGCTTGATGCCCGGATTCACAGCAGCGGAGTTCAAGGCATACGTCAGCGGTGAGCTTGATCCATTGAACAAGACGACCATGACCTTCTTGAGCTGGGTTGAAGAGCACATCGACAACTTTGATGACAAGCTGCTTCCTGGCAAGACCTACAAGGGGGCGACGAACACCAAGAAAAAGTACCAGGGTAGCCTCAAGTACCTCAAGCTGTTCGCCGAAGAGACTGGAGAGGAATTGACTTGGGCCAACATGAACCACGAGTTCGTGGCCAAGCTGAAGAAGTGGAGGCTGAGTAAGGGGGCGTACTACATGCGCAACCGCGACAACACCGACCCTGTGAGCCACAACACGATCGCGAAGCTTGTCAAGGACGTCAGGGGTTGGATCACCAGAGCTCGCAAGATGGGCGTTCACGACTTCAGGCACACCGACCATGCCGAGTGGAGCATCACCGCAGCAGATCCATTGCGATTTGCCTTGAGCAAGCAGCAGCTCCAAGACTTCTTTGCGCATCCTTTGCCTGACGGCTCGTGGAAGCAAGATGCATCCGCCGGGTTCGAGATCTTTTTGTGGTGCAGTGTTGTGTCGGCCAACGGATCAGCGATCTGCAGAGCTGCATCGACCAGTTCAACGAGAACCCAGATGCCAAGTTCTTCTACGTCACTTCCAAGAAGACCAAGGCCAAGGTGCAGATTCCAGTCTTCCCGATGATCCGAGAGCTTGCTGAACGTCGTGGAGGCAAGTTGCCTGACGTTGGCGCGCACCAGAAGTACAACGTGTTGTTGAAGAAGGCTGCCAAGAAGAGCGGCTTGTTTGATGACACCGTGCTCAAGGGTGGGCAGATGGTTCCGGCATGGGAGTTGATGACGTCGCACGTCGCTCGACGCACGTTTGCAACAATGGCAACGACCCAAGCATCCCAACCAAGGTGGTCATGGCCATCACCGGGCACAAGTCGGAGGCGGTCTTCAACAAGTACCTCGTTCACAATGACGACGACGTGCTTGATGCATTTAAGAGCGCTGGCTTTGGTGGGTTCGAGGCTTGATCAAAGCCCACGGATCTTCTTTGTGTGATTCCAATCGTGCACAAAAATTTATAGTTTGCAAGTATGAACCGACTCAACTCACTCACTTCAATGCTCCTTGGAGCTGTCTTGTCCGCACTGATTTTCACTGCCATCGACAAGTCAAATGATCAGCCACAGATGATTTTCCCTGCTGCCCACGCAAGCACTTTTGATGCCGATGCGCTTGCTTCGCTCTGTCCGCTTTCGGCAGATCCGGTTGCCATTGTTGGCCGAGGCCAGACGATTGGTTGTGTTTGCGAGCGCTTCGGAGGCAGTTATTCTTTTGAGCCAATGGACGTCGACTGACGCCGTCAACTCAAAGCCCACAGATCTTCTTGATGTGATCTGTGATCATGCGCTGGGAAGGCGCGTAGAACTCGTGCAGTTGCTTTCTGTGTTGCACGAGATATGAGAGCAGCTCCAGGCCCTCAGCTTCAGTCAGCTCTGGGCTCTGGATGCGGTTCTCGATGGCGTCCATGCTGTCGTGATCCAAGGAGGCGTCACGAAGCAGACCCAGGCACCGATTCCTCAACCCCTCGGGGCAAGGATTCAGGCCAGGGTTAAAGAAGTCGATTGCTTCAGCGGTCAATGTGGGCTTCTTCTACTTCGGAGTACACGCCGTTGGCGTAGAGGCCGCACAGCATGAGGATGGCGCGGCTCTTGGCTCGCTTCTCAGCCATCTCCAGGTAGTAGGGGCTCTTGCAGTTCTCAGGGCATGCACTCCCGAACGTCGTGATGCTTTGACCTGTGAGGTTGCTGGCCTTGCATCGCACCGCGGCGTACTTGGCGTCGCATCCTTCGACCGTGTACTTCACCGTGATGCCACTCTTGGCCATGATCTTCTCGATGCCTTGCCGCTTGATGATGACAAAGTGCTGGTGGCGGAAGATGTCGTCCATCGAAAGCCCGTAGGTGTTGAAGAGGCCGTTCATGAAGGCCTTCTTTTCTTGCGTCAGTTGCGCCATAATTGATTTTGGTTTGGTTGGTTTTCGTCGATGAGAGCGATGGCCTTGGCCAGGCTCTGCTTCAAGTTGTCGTTCTCGGACTCCAGCTGAACCACACGTTGCTGCAGTTGCCCGATCCGTCCCGCGTCGTCAAGGACGCGTTGACGGTACTCGCCGAGCTCGTTGGTCATGCGGGTCAGTTCTTCGTCCATGTCGTGAAAGCACACGTTCACTTCGCGGAGCGTGGTCAACAGCTGCTTCCAGTTCTCGATCTTCCCTGGCGTCAGGTTGTGCTCGCTTTCGAGAAAGTGGTCGATGACATCGGCCTGGGCTCCAAGCAGCAGTCGTGTTTGCAGTCGCTGTAGAGTCTGCATCATGACGCCTTGGCTTTGAGTTCACCGGCCCAGAAGCGCTCGCGGAGATCGGAGGGGTCCTGCCGCTCGTAGAAGCACCCTGTGTCCTTGTCGTAGTACAGGATGGCCTGTCCGAGTTCTGCCGTGCCCTTGGGCTTCGCTTTCTGACACAGCACCCAGCTTTCATTTGGCCCCGTGTTGACCACGTGCTTGCCAAACTTGAGCTGATCGTTGGAGGGAGGCCGGTACACAAGCAGCACTGTGAAGGCTCTCCGACTCCACGCCACGCCTCCGTTCATCTCGTTCATCAACGCCGGTGGAGCGAAGCGTTGGCCACGTTCCGAGACCATGGTGCTTTGCTGCTGGGCAATGTGGTTGACCAAGATGTCGAGGCGGTCCTTGCGCATGGCCACATCGCGTGCCGTTTTCAGCACCGAGGTGAGCCACAGGTCTTGGCGACCTCCATGCCGCGGCAAGTCCATCTCAACGTCGTTGAAAGGATCGAGCACGGTGACGTCGGCCTTGAATCCATCGGCCTCGGCTTCCTCGCACCAATTGTGGAAGTCGGTCAAGTTGAACCGCTCGCAACGCGGGTGTGTCGGATCAATGAACCTGAAGTGTTCCGCAACCCACTCTTGGGCGTGGATGTGTTCGGCTTCAGAGGCCACGTTGTGGCGCTCCCGTCCGCGTTCGTCGTACAAGCGCAAAGGCTTGCGCAAGTAGATCTCGGCCACCTCCAGGATCAAATCGGCAACGCTGCCTTGTTCCGAGCTGAAGACGATGTGCTTCCATCCGTGCTGCCTTGAGAGGTTCACGCACATGTTGAGCATGAACACCGACTTGCCGCTGTGTGGCGCGCCGTAGATGACCAAAGGGAACCCCTTCTTGGCCGTGTAGATCTGGTCGAGGCTTTCCCAACCGGCGTACGCACCGCCTTTGGGAACCGTGCTTCTCAGGCGTTCGATTTCGAGCCCCAGATCAAGCGGGTTTGTGATGATTGGCTTGTCCGTCATCCTGTCCACATTCTTGAGAGATCCTCCTTGCTGACCACCTTCTCTTCGGTGATGTCTTCGCGCATGCGCTCCTGGGCGTACTCGACCGCCTTGGGGCTGAACAACGTCGATGGTCGCAGGAAGCCTTCCATTTTCTCGTCACCCTTCCACTTTTGAACCTTCACGTTCACCACGTGCAGCAGATCCTCGATGGTCATGTGGTCCTGTCGCATCCGCGCACGGAGCATGGAGCCGATGTTGGGCGTCATGCGGTAGCTCGTGCCCATCAACTCGTTGAGTCGATCCAACACCGGGCTTGCGTCGATCTCTTGCTCTGGGAAGACCAGCCACGGTTCGAGGACGCGTCGGCATTTGTTCTTCTCCAACGTGATGGTGCACTCGGTCTTGCTGTGCCACTCAACGTGGTGTCCTGCCGTGCGCATGTTCTTGATCGCGGCGGTGAGTTCTGGCCTTGTGAAGCCGCTTGATTTGCCAAGCTCATCCAGGGTCACACGCACCTTTGTCGATCCACTCTGCTTGGCCATGCATGCCACGGTCCAGAAGACGGGCAATGCCGAGCCAAGTCCAGAGGGAGCAAGGGCCCCCAAGAGAAAGTCCTGGAGGCCCTTGACGTCAAGCGTTCTTGCTGCCATCAGAAAGGCACGGAATCGGATTTGGGTGCCTGTGGCTTGCTGCCAAGCTTCTTGAGACTGCCCAAACGGGGTTCCTTGATGTACTCGCCGGGAGGAAGGGTGTCGTCCTTCCACCATTGAGTCACGAAGCCATGAGACTCGCTGCCGTCATCCCAAACGCGGTGCGACATGACGATGTTGCAGCTGATGAAACGCTGGCCGTTGTCGTTGGTCCAGATGTGCTCTTCCTCGATGCGGTCGAGGTTGATTGTTACAGTGTACTTGTCCATGAGTGGATCTGTTTTTGGGGGTTTAATTGATTCCAGACTGAAGCGACGATTTGCAGGGCTTCTCGCAGTCTCACATCGCTGATGGCCGCGCCCGTTCCTCTGGTCACCCATTGACCTTTCTGGTCGGAGAAGACCAGTTTTTGTTCCTCCAGCACCTTGTGGCACCCCGCGAGGATGCTCGTGTGGTTGAACGCTCCGCCTTTGGAGCTCGTAAACAACTTGGCAATGTTGACGTAGGTCATGCCGTACCCTTCGCGAAGGCACCACCACATGGCTCTGCGGAATGCCACCGCGTACATGTCCTTGTCAGGACCGTAGATCGAGCGGACGTCAACGCCGGCTTCTTCAGCGACCATGCTGATGAGCTGACGCATCTGCATCGCTTTCGCTCGTGTGAGGCCGTCAATGCGGCCAGGGTTCTCTTGTTGCATCGTCATTGTTGCTCAGGGTTGTTGTAGTTCGACTCGAAGTATTTCTGCAGGCGCTTCGAGAACTGCCTTGGGCTGTCGCCCTGGGGCTTGTAGTACCACCGCATGAATTCATGCAGCGCAACCCAGTCTTCTGAAGTCCGCCAGACGGGGACGCTGACTTCATCTCCGTCCATCTTGCGCTTGCCGATCTTGTCGCAGTGCACGCGGTTCAGAGTTTGCCAATCGTCCAAGGCATGGCCGATCTCGGTCTTGAATTGCTGGATGTGGTAGGCTTCGTCGACGTTGACACCACGGTTGCCAATGTCTTTGGCCAACACAGGGTCGTTCTTGACGATCCACTTCATCATAAAGCCCGTTGTTGCTCCTTGTGCGCCTCGCTCCTGGAGGATGCGCATGACCGCTTGCATGGTGCGGGTTCGAGCGGAGGTAGGCTGGCCTCCGTGCTTTGGAAAGAATGCGTTGAGTACGCTCATCAGAAAGGCAGTTCTTGTTGGGTTTCGGGACGGACGATCTCGAATACAGCGAGGTCGTGCTCTTGGATCTGGGGATTTGGGATTGAGGGCTCGGCAGGGGTGGAGCTCTTGCGCAGCAAGCCGCTTTCGACGAAGACCTCGATGCGTCGGTTGATCATGATCAATGCCGACTTGCGCTGGCGATTAAACTCACCCACAGGGTACGCGGTGTCCGGCTTCAGCAGCTCAGTCGGTGTCGAGTTGAACACGTCCGCCGCAATGCGATCACCCAAAGACCCTGCATGCGGCAGGAAGTTGATGATGTCGACCGTTGAGCATCGACCGAGGCTGTTTGCGAAGACGCAGATCAACGCGTCCACTTGGCTCATGGCCTCGACGTTCCGCTTGTAGCACTTGATGTCCGACGGCAAGGCGTGGTACATCTCATCCGCGGCCAAGCAGCTGTGCGAGACGTTAGGCAGAAAGTCCTCTTCCCAGATGCTGTTGATGTCATCCGACAGGCTGGGATGGAGGGCGCTTGTCCAAAACTTCGGCGCCGTCACAAACATGTACAGCTGGGTGCCAAGGACAGTGACCATGCCCCACAGGTACTCCCACTCCACACGAGTGTTGAGGAAGCGTTGAGAGTTTGACGGCGGGGCAGCGGCCTCGGTGGAGGTGCTCCCGTTAACTTGGGCGAGCAGCGCGTCAACTTGCTGCTTCAGGCGATCCATTTCCTCCTGGATCAACGGAGTTGGCATGTTGTTGTTCATGCGGTAGTTGTTTGTGGTCCGTCCGATGCCGACGATCGACAGTCTTCAGGCCCTGATTAGAAAAAAAAGGTTCAGGCTCGTTGCTTCTTGGGCTTCCAGTCAGCCCCGACAGGATGAGGAAGGCGTCAATCTGCTTTTGGGTGATCCGGTAGGTTCCGCCAGGGCCAGCTTGAAAGGCCCCAAGCTTCTGCTCCTGAATCAGTTGGTACACCCGGTTGGGATGCATCCGCAGCTGTTCTGCAGCTTCTTTGATGGTGAGGTATGTCATCTTTGTGTAGTTTGCAAGGATTGAAGTCACGTTGACACCGGACTGAGATTGTAACGCTTTGCAAAGATGAGAGCCGAGAAGCTGTCAAGCTGACAAAAAAGAGGCCTTTGTTTCCACACTCCATTCACACTCCCTATCTTTGCCTCTTAAACAAAGAACAAAAGGCACACCGTAATGGACTTACGCTCACCGGAAGAATTGGCGGTTTTTGACAAGTGGACCAAGACCGACTACAAAAAGCACGCAGGAGAGATTTGGGGAGAGGTTGGTGTGAAAATGAACGAGATCGTTTGGGGTCATTGGGAAGCCGACTGGGAGGATCGCAGCCCCAAGACGTATTTGCACCCTGACGTGCATGAACCAATTGAGGCATTTGGGGCTTGGCCACCCAGACGTCGGTACGAGAACATTTGGCTGAGGCAAGCGGCCTTGGCCATCTACGAAAACGTGTTGGCTTTCAAGCCTGACGCGGGCATGCTGAAGAACCTGACTGGCTTCAAACAGAGCCACTGGAACTTCCAGCTGCTGGGTACGTTGGGGAGTTACGTGAAGTACCCAAACGAGCACACAGCCGAATACAGCAGGGTCGAACAGCAGTTCACCGAGTACTTTTTGGTGAAGCTTGTGCACAGGTTAAAACAACACGGGATCACCATTGATTGGCAGCAGTTGAACAACAGCCTGATCGAAGGTTGCCGCTGGCGCGTCATGGCGAGTCCAGCTTCTTCTTTTTTGCGCAAGAGATGGGCGTTGGAATACGGGCACAACCCGTTGCCGCACATCGACTACCCAGCGCCTTGGAAGATTGCCAACCAGTACAAGGTTGAGGTTCAGCTGGCGCCAAAGAGCCGGTTCAAAAGGATGGTGCCTGTCAGCATTGTCGAGGAGGATCGTGAGGTCGTGGTCACACACAAGATTCAACCGTGCCGCGTGCAAGTCGACGGTGTATTCTTCATCCCTCCAGGGGGCGTGCAAGTCAATGACATTGGCAAGCGTGACACGCTGTGGGTGCTGAACGGAGCCGAAGATCCGCGGGCCCGTTTCGATTCTGGCGAAAGCCGGGAGAAGTTGTTGGCTGAGATGTGCGACACGCTCATGAAGCAGCTGCGAGAACTGCAGGTGAAGAGCGACGTCGACACCGAGATCATCCACGTCTTGGAGCAGGATTTGAAGACTGCCCGCGAGGAAGTCATGCAACTGCGGAAGAAGCTGAAGGCAAGCCTTGAAGTCACCGTGGTCATCGACCCGCGGACAGGAAAGGCGAAGATCAAGAGCTGATCCCCACACACACGTACGCACGTACGTACATGCGTGCTCTCTTTTAACTAGAAGACCCTTACAGAGGGTCTTCTTTTGTTTGGGATTGGCCAAGACCACGATTTGTGTGGTCGACTCCAATGTCACTGGAATGTGCTAGTTCCCAGCCATGACGAGAGGGAGTTTTGCTCCGATGCCGACGATCATCCGCAACGAGCCCAAACGTCCTTGGAAGACAAGGCGACCAGCCCAAGAGGGCAGGAAGGCTCCGCGTGACCCCAGGTACAAGACAGCTGCCTGGCAACGCCTCAGAGAATCTGTCCTTCGCAATCACCCATTGTGCCAGTGGTGTGAGAGCAAGGGACGGATTCGAGAGGCCACCGTCGTTGACCACATCAAGCGAGTCCGTGCAGGAGGTGACTTCTGGACAGGACCGTTCCAAACACTCTGCACCCATCACCACGCTGTGAAGAGCGGCAGAGAAGCCCACGAAGAGATCTGAGATGGAACCCCAGGCCTACGATCACACCAACCCTGAAGCTGGATCAGTGCAAGACATCGCCGAGCGCATGCTTGCCCACCACACCGACGGCACCGTGATCGCCACAGCAGAAGTGCTGGGCCTCGACCTCAACCAGCTGTGGGCACACTTCGTCGAGCACACAGATCCCACGATCCTGATGCGATCCCAAGACCCTGTGGTGCTGGCGTACCTGACCGTGAAAGGCTTTGAGGACTGGTGCATGGACCAGTTGGCGGAGAGCTACGCGGAAACGCTGGAAAACAGCTGAAAGGGGGGTAGGGGGTGACTTCTGAAGGAGGTCATCTGACTGTAGAC
>FUIF01010938.1_pt1 | contig 31877 bp, 41 predicted proteins | sample 1003461 | NCBI WGS metagenome assembly FUIF01 (sample SAMEA80401918, study PRJEB19352) | marine metagenome
CACCCAAAAACACCTCCAACAGCATACCAAAAATACAGCCTAGTACGATTAACATGATTAAAACTCCAACTCATTTAAACGAGAATTTGCAGCTAGCGCACACTTCATAATATGCAATAGCTTGTCTTTACTTGGGCCGTAAGCATTGAGCCATTTGTACTCAGCAACGACAGCCAAGCCTATTAGATCTTTATGAAAGTCCATACTACTCAATTCATCCAGATCTGCGTCTAAGATCAACTGGCTAATTAGGTTATGAACGTGCGACGCCATGGCCGCTTTGATATCTTTTACATTTACTTCAGTGAAGTGTTTGTTTGGTGTCATTACTTTATACATGATTAAAACCTCTTAAATATGATTAGAGTAGCTACTAGTGCAATCGGAATCACCACTATAAGCTCGATTAACAGTAAGTTAAGCACTAGAAGTCACCTACCAAGCTATCAGCCCTGTAAAACGCTACAAAGCCAGTGAAGAAGCTAACATAGGTCAATAACAACGACCAGCCAACGAAAGCACCTAGGATAATCAATAATGAGATACTAACTACTAGGAATAATTGTGTGAAGTTCATGTCGTTCTCGTTGTTTGTTTGTGTACTTATACAATAGCACTCCCCTCTATTAGTTCAAGTAAATAGGTGAGGATACTTAGATCATAACGCTATTAAAACAGGTAGTCTTAACAGGACTATCTCTCAAGTAATGATATGCCGCCCAGGAATAATACGTCAAGCGTGCGTCGCGCTCTGTGAATACTGACCAGCAATAAAGGCAACATGTTATAATATAACATTAGCCAAGCGTGCGACGCGTGCTACAGCCAGCCCGCCCCAACTTCGAACGCACCGAGCGCGACGCGCACCAGGATTGTGCACCTCGCTGACAGGTGAGGGATGCGACGCAGGCCAGGCAGGCGACGCGCGCGTGGCGGACCCCCCGCCCGTCCGTAAAGGGGGAGGGGTCCCAGAGAAATCCGCGATTAAAATTTGAAAATTGGTGGTTACTATTTAAGAATTGGTGAGGAACCAGCTTTTATCTGAGCCTTATTGATAGATTTAGCAGTAGCCTAGAGCGCGACGCGTGCCGCGCCTTCCCAGCCTGTCGACCTTCAGAATTGACCTCGCACGCGCCGCCTGCTGCGGAACGACATTTCACGAAGAACCCTCACAAGCGATAGTTCCCTTGATGAATTGATATATTCGAGTTAAGATAATCACTCTTTTATGGTTACAGGCTGCAACTAACCACCAGAAAAGCGACGTAGGCATTGAAGCCAAAGCTCGATTAGGGCAGACAAAACACACGTCGCACGCTGGGCCTCTTAAATATCAGGAGATAGAATATGCGACTTAAGAAAGGTGCCTCACTTGAAGGCGTGACAGATATCACGGCCAAGGCCATCGAAGACGTAGATCTCGTATATAAAAATAGCTCGATTATGTTGTGGGTGACTTCTGGTACCGAAGGCTATGACGGCGATGGTGTTCATGGTAAAGGGTCCAAGCATTATAGTGGAGAAGCCTTTGACTGCCGTACTCGGAATATACCAGGCGATCATCGAGCCAAAGTAGAAATCTTCCACACGATCAAGCGAGTACTGGGTAAGGACTTTGATGTTATCCTAGAGAAAGATCACATCCACGTTGAGTACGACCCTAAATCCAAAGTCGGGCAGGTGGCTCGTGCTACGAAACGAGTTCTCACGACGCAGCACGACGCTGTGACATTTATCCAATTGATCGGAAAAATTGTCACTACACTGATTCCGTTTTACTCCCAGATCAAGAAGTTGTTCGGGAAGTACAAGAAGTGAATATAGCACCAGAAGATCTTTTACTCACAGCGCCTCAACAAGAGGCGTGCGAGCTGTTGGCCACAGGTAAGCCGATAACAGAGATTGCTGCGATTTTAGGTATATCACGCCCTGGTGTGATGAATCGATTTAAAGGCGCGCTGAAGAAGTTGAGTATTGATGAGATGACTCGTCGTTACCCAAGTGTCTACATGCAGCCTCACATAACGAATATGCTCAAGCGGTTCCCTGACCTGCTAGTTAAAAATACGAAAGAAGTAGCGAAGGCGAAGAAGGACATAGCCCAGCGTACGGAAACGATACGTGAGGCGAAGGAGCTGCACGAAAAGGCTGTAGAGTTAGGTGGTGTGCACCAGATAGCTGAAGATCTCGATGCACAGGAAGCGATGCAGAAGATCATGATCATGGCCAAGAAGAGTGGCATGCCCGCAGCGGTTGTGGATGCACTGGCGAATCGAGTGCTGCGTGGTATCGCGAATCCTCCGATGATGACTGAAAATTACAAAGATGAAGATTTGAGAGTTGAGCTGCACGCGAAGATTCGCCTGGTGCTGAGCCACATAGATAACGCGACAATCGGCGGTGCGAAGCTGGCCGAGCTGTCAACTGCGTTGAAGACACTGAACGAGCAGGTCCTATTGTTGGATGGCAGACCTACTGCGATTTTAGGTGTAGCAGATATGAACGACCTAGCAGGGATAACAGACAGACTCCACGCAGAGATGGAGCGACGTCAGATCAAGACAGTAACTGGAGCGTGCGAGGATGCCGAAGGGAGTTGATCTAACAGGGACTGAGAAAGGTGGTATGAAGGTCCTAGCACCGACGAAGGATAAGAACAACCGAACAATTTGGTTGTGCAGGTGTCCTTGTGGCGCGTTGATGACGAGGCGTACTGACCAAGTATTGAGAGGTCACACGACCTGCAGATCTAGTGTACACAAAGGGTTGACGTACAAAGATGGGTACGCACTCAAGTGGGCGCCGACTCACCCAAGAGCGCATCGCGGCAGGGTCAGGGAACATATTTTAACTGTTGAGGAACAAATCGGCCGTCTTCTTGTCAAAGGAGAGAACGTCCACCATAAGAACGGCATCAGAGATGATAACCGACCAGAGAATTTAGAGTTATGGGTGTCTCACCAGCCGAATGGTCAGAGGCCTATGGACATGATAGCTCACGCGTTTGCCACGTTGAAGCAGTACTTACCACTCCTGAAGGGGAAAGACTATGCCAGCCAAGAAGAAGAAACTCGTAACTGTGATAGCGGTCGATATACCAATTTACCACCAACAACTCGTAGCAGCAAAAGACCCAGCCGAGATGATAAAATACGTTGAAGAGACGTACAAATGCGCTGAGATAACACAGCACGTAATAGAATTTGCGGCGACGTGTCTAGGTGGGTTCTTACACTTTGAGACAGACAACGGACATCAAGCGTTCTTACTGTTTGCACCGACATCTGAAGTACTGTGCCATGAGTCAGTCCACGCTGCTTGGGGTATACTAGATCATGTAGGTGTCAAGGTGAAGGCGAAAAACCACGAAGCACTGGCGTATCTAACTGGATACATATTCGATAAGTGCCAACGCGAGTTAGAGATTTAACAATGGCGTTTTCCGACTATAGTGAAAGAGATCTATCAAAACTCTCGGACGAAGACTTTGCTGAGTTAGCGTCAGAGTTTGCCGCTGCGGTTGAGCAGGATCGAAAAGAGAATCAGATCAGATACTACAAGCCAGTGTCAGAAGGAGCTATGAGAATTCACATGACTCCAGCTGACCTTGTTGGTATCGGCGGCGGTAACGGATCAGGAAAGTCAGAGTCTGTTCTAGCTGAGATGATTATGTGTGCTACAGGCATATTCCCAGATCACATGAAAGAAAAGTTAGAGGCGGAGTTCGGACCTGACTGGCACAAAGTAAAATCACCTGGCCCGATGAACTGCCGTGTTATTATTGCGTCGCTGACATCAATGTTGGAGATGACATTTCTCCCTAAGCTGAGATGGAACGAATGGACAGGGGTTCTACCAGAAGGTGGAGACAAAGGACACTGGGGCTGGATACCAAAGCGGTGCCTCATTGACGGTAAGTGGGAAGCCAGTTGGAAGGGCAAGACTAACTTACTAAGCTTCAAGAATTTTCATCCGATCACGGGCGAAGAGCGCGGCGTGAGCCGAGTCCAGTTTATGTCAAACGATCAAGACGCCAAGAACATGGTAGGTAACGATCTTCAATTCGTAATGCTCGATGAGCCTTCAACACATCCAGTATTCCTAGAGAACCAAGCACGTACGATGCGTGGTAACGGTCGAATATTCTTATCGATGACATGGCCAGACGACCCGACTATTCCTGTAGACTGGATTTTTGACGAGATATACGACCCTGGCAACAAGCAAGCCAAAGACAGACTACTCACAGGAGCTACACCTAACGTCGAGTGGATGGAGCTGAAGACACGAGACAACAACCACCTGAACCAAGAGAAGGTAGAGAAACAAGCAGGTCGATGGGACGCTAAGATGCAGGCCGTTAGACTCGAAGGCAAGCCAATTAGATTCAGTAATCTAGTTCACCCGCTATACACTGGCTTGGACAATGAGAAGTACTGGTGCTTCGATGATAACCAAGAAGTTTATCTAGATAGCGAAAATAAGTGCATGAATTGTGGTAAGACAAACACTGTAGCATTCTGTCATACATACGATTTTGAAGTGAATAGAGAGTGGCCAGTAGTGTTCATCCTTGACCCTCACCCAAGAAAGCCTCACATGATGCAGTGGGTTGTCATAGATCCGAATGACAATATGTGGCAGATAGCTGAGCTGATGGTAGATGACACACCAGACGAGATGGCACGACAAGTACATGAAATAGAGTACGAGATGAGGCTGGACGTAAAGATGCGCCTTATAGATCCAAATATGGGACGTTCACCTTCAAGCGCTAAAGAACGTGGCGTGACCTGGCAGGACGAATTTTCGAAGAGCGGTATAGTATGTGAACTAGCTAATGATAGCTCAGTTGGAAGGGCAAAAGTAGATGAGTGGTTGAAACCTGACCCGTACACACACGAACCAAGGCTTTACATACACGAGAGATGCGTCAATACTATATTCCAGATGAAGCGATTCAGATGGGACGAGTTCAAGGTAACTCAAGAGAAAGACCAGAAGCAGGTAACCAAGCAGAAGGACGATGATTTCCCTACTAACTTGAAGTACCTCGCGAATCGCGACCCAACATTCAAAGAATTCTACAATAATGGTAGAGTTATCAGTACTAGATTTAAAAAGAATAGGTGAAGCAGATGGCTGATGAGATTAGCGTACAAGAAGATGCTGGAATCAAACGATCCAGAAAACGTCCAAAGTTAGTGAAGGTAGACCACGCTGAGATCGTAAACCGTGTAAAAGACTTCGCCACTGACGACATCAGCATGCGTGGCGATTTCATGGAAGATCGACTACAGCGTTACGCTAAGTACCGAGGCTGGACCGAACGTGATTCAGGCCCGTGGGAAGACTCAAGTGATATAGTCATGACAGATATGATGACTCATGCGATGAAGTTACATGACGTACTGTTCAACGCCCTAATGTCAGATAACCCTGTATCAGCGTTAGCTCACAATATTGCAGATGAGCCTAAGCAAGACGTAATCGATAAGCTAATCCAGCACCAATTATTCGTGGACATGAAAGGCACCACAATGATTGGTGAGATGGTAGAAGCGTTCGTAAACGACGGTGTATTTACTGCGTTCACACCATGGATACGTGAGAGTCGAGACATCATTGATATACGTATCTACCCTGAAATTCCATCAGATAGTGTACCTAGCGACTACTTCATAGGTCAGATAAAGCAGGAGTTCCCACAAGCGATAATTCGTAAGCTCAATAGCGGATGGGACTTTATAGTAAGTGTAGATGAAGAGACATTTACCACTAAGTTCTACACGAACGAAGATGATAAAGTAGAGATGATAATGGAGCGTGAGGTCGAAGTATTCAACGGACCACGCCCGATTATAAAAGATATCGATGAGGTACTTCATCCTTGGAGAGCTGCGAACCTACAAGCACCAAGTCCTAGCAACCCAGGCGGCGCTGGCCATGTAATTTTGGTTGACTACCCGACTGTAGACGAGATATCGCGCCTACATAAAAATGGTATTTACGACCTAATGACCAAGGAAGACCTCGAATCGATGGAGAATGCTGGCATAAACCGTACCGACCAGCAGATGAAAGATCAGAAAGATGATATGCAGGGCACGACTGAAGGCAGAGAGTCACGCGACTCAAGTCACCGTAACCTGACTCGATATACGTGCTTTGACGTATTTGAAGGTAAAGATATGATCTGGTGGGTTATAGAAGAGACTAGCACGCTCTTGAAAGCAGCACACATGACTGAGCTGTACCCAGCCAACCCACCTAGACGCCCATTCTCAGAAGCGTCGTTCTTACCAGTAAAAGGCCGTAGGTTAGGTATATCGTACTTAGAGCTGATGGAAGGCCTGCATGATGTTGGCAAAGAGATCATGGATCAGACTATCGACGCGGGTACTATTGCGAATAGCCCATTCTTCTTCTACAAAAATACAGCCAACAACCCTGACACAATTCGTTTAGGACCAGGCGACGGCTACCCAATGCAAGACCCTCAGAATGATATTCACTTTCCGAATATACAGAACAATCAGTCTTTTGGTCTGAATGCGTTCTCAATAATAGAGCAAGCACAGAATAGGCTAACACTGACTAACGACCTAAATTTTGGTGGCGTACCTCAAGGATCAGCATCAGCCCTCAGAACAGAAGGAAACATGCAGACAGTACTTGGTCAATCAGAATCAAGGCCTGAGCGAGTCATGCGCAGACTATTTGAAGGTCTATCTGAGATGTACTACCAGATACATGAGCTGAATCAGCGATTCCTACCTGATGACAAGAAGTTACTAAAAACAGGTATTCTAAGTCCAGGTGAAGATCCTTACGAGGAAGTAAAGGACTCACGAGCAATTCAAGGTCGAGTAGAGTTCACGTTTAATGCAAACATGTTAAATACGAGCAAAGCAGGAATGCAGCAAGCTCTGAACCAACTATCCACAGTCCTAGTATCTGAATTAATGCTTAACGCTGGCATAGTGACTAATGAAGAGATATACAATATTGCGGAAGACACTGTAAAAGCACTAGGTCAAGATCCTCGTAGATACTTGAAGAAGCCTACACCTGACAGCGGAGCGATGAAGATATTTGCAGAAGAAGCGCTACAGTCGATCTACACAAATAACGTACCAAATGGAAATGCAGCAGAAGCTGGCGGTGCTATGGAGCACTTACAAAAACTTATCGCGTTTACAGAAACTGATGACTTTGGTCACTTCACTGAGCCACAAGTACAATCGCTGAAGCAGTACATCGAAAAAGTGCAGGCAGAGGCTCAACAACAACAGCAACAGCAGCAACAGGCAGCAGCGGCAGCTCAGTTCGGAGCGCAGCAGCCAACACAGTCGAGAGCACAGCCTAACGCTGATGTAGCAACAGTAGACCAACGCCAGCAGCTCAGTGAAGGCGAAACATTCGCACCTCAACCTGGAGAGAACTAATGCAAGAAAAGCAAGATTGGCTGAACCTGCAAAGTGAAAAGCGAAAAGCCAAACCTACACAAGAGGACAGCCGTACACACCGTATGGCTCAACTTCTTGTTGGTAAGCTAACTACTCACGAACATTGGAATAAATTTCAAGAGTATGCTGCTAGCAACATCGCAAGGCTAGAGATGATTGTGGAGTCGTACAAGGCACCGCTACTCAGCCATAACGATGTAAGCAGTGATGACCTGATGAGAGCCAAAATAGGCCTACACGCTCATCAAGCAGCGTTAGAGGTCTATCGAGACATGCTTAACTACCCAGATCAGTTCACAAGTGTTGAAACTGATAGTCAAAAATGATATAAGTAAGGTCGGTTGTTTGAAGGATTCACCACCTTCGACGTCGCGGTCTTAAAACGCAGGAATGAAAACATGACAGATAATGTAAATATCGGAGCCAATGAAGGCGAAGAGTTCGACATGAGCCAGATTCCAGATGAAGTTCTGAGATCGATTGAGAAGAAAGCGAGAGAAGGGACTATCCCTAAAGAGCGCTATGACCAATCAGTTGGCAAACTAAAGGATCGATTATCAGCTCTAGAGCAGAAACCTGCCCAAGAAGCACCAGCACCACGCACGTATACTCGTGCTGTATTGCAGAAAGGTGTGGACGAAGGCACAATCACTCAAGATCAGATGGATAATCAAATTGAAGCTCAGATGATAGACAAGGCACGAGCGGCAGCGACGGAAGTGACGTCACAGTCAAACGACCAGTCTAAATCTCAGAAGGTTATCGACGATTATATCGATGTACTGCCAGACATTATAGAGGACGGCAGCGAGAACCGAGATCTATTGCAAGACGCACTAACAGACGTTACAGAGTTATTTGGTCAACCAAAGAACGATGCTGACAGTCGAAAGTTAGAAGCGATGGCACTAAAGAACGCGTTCGGACCTCTGAAGAATCTGAAGAACAGAACTCGCGATATCAGCAACACAGCACGCAAGACACACCAAGAAGTTGGTGGTGCAGGTGGTGGCGATGGGAAGCCAGGCGGCAGTGGTGAGACGAAAGGACTCCCACAAAGAGTGATCGACCACAATCAGCGACTCGTTGATCGAGGACAGAAAACCTGGAAAGATGTACACGACGAAATGAAATTCGTCAAAAACCCTCAAGTTCGAGAACGACTCGGATTTAAGGATTAAAAACCAATCCGCGACGCAAAAAGGTGAAAGTGTTATGGAATATAGTTATACATTAAGTGGTGCGACTCCACGCTTCAAGAAGATGATTCTTGGAGTTCAAAGCGATGTAAAGGGCGTACCTCTAATCGCTGGGACAGGTGGCCTAGCAGGTGTTATTAAAGCTACGACCACAGCAGCTGTAGATTTTATTGGTGTCCAACACAATGTGCCAGCTACAACATACCAAACTGCACAAAACGCTGACGGCTCTGATAATGCATCAGTAGTAGAAGTAGTCGTAAATCCAGATGCTGTATACCGCGTGAAGTTATGTGGCGGCGCAACATCAGGCACTGATTTAACTGCAATCGCAGCTACAGCAACAAGTACAACAGGCTTAACAGCGACGTTTACGACTCTTGCCAGTACATACGACGAAGGTTCGTTATACTGCGTAACAGGCGCAAACAAAGGTGTTATTCGCCGCATCGCATCGATCACTACTAACGTAGCAACGATGACAGTGGCATTTCCTGCAGACATTACCAGTGGTGATACGTTTGTCGCTCTACCATACGCGCCAGATACAGCACTTCAATATGTCCAACTAACCACTGACCTAACTGAGCTTAACGTAACAGTAGCAGTTGATACTGACAACGCTAACTTTCGTGTCCTTGAGTTGAAGATGGATGAAGTGGGTAACAGTTATGCGTACGTGATCGCAGCAGATCACTTATATGGTCAAGGCTAACAGGAGATAGAATATGACTGCAACATCAACAAATTTTGGGGATCTACTAGATCCTACATTCCAAAAGATCTTCCATGATCAGTACGACGAGCTTCCTGATATGATCAGTAAGCTGTACAGCATCGAAGGCCATAATGGTCGCGAGTCTCAGAAGTGGGGCCAGATTGGTACGATCTCGGACTTTGAAGAGTTCACAGGCAATGTGAATTACTCAGATCAGAACGAAGGTTATGATACTATCGCGACGTTCAAAGAATTTACTAACGGCATCCAAGTCGAACGTAAGTTATTTGACGATGATCAGTACAGCATCATGAACCAAAAGCCTCGTGCTCTTGCAACATCAGCTCAGCGTACTCGCCAGCGTCATGCTGCTCAGTTACTGAACAACGCATTCTCAGTAGACAACACGTTTGCAGTGAATAGTGAAGGTGTAGCACTTTGCTCAGACTCTCACACTACTACCTCTGGCGCATCAACGTCTTCAGGCTTTGATAACAAAGGTACAGCCGCCTTATCAGCGACTGCAGTAGCAGCTAACCGTATCTCAATGGTCGGTTTCCGTGGCGATCAAGCAGAGCGTATCAGCATCATGCCAGACGAGCTTTGGATTCCAAATGCGCTATACGAAGAAGCTAACGAGATTGTTATCTCACTAGGTAAGCTCGATACGCCTAACAACAACGCGAACGTGCATAAAGATCAGTACGAGATTGTTGAGTGGAATTACCTGACTGACACGAACAACTGGTTCATGGCAGATTCAGCTATGCGTAAGCAGTCAACTCACTGGGTAGATCGTACTCCACTTGAATTCGCTATGGCGGAAGATTTTGATACGATGATCGCGAAATGGCGTGCATACATGCGTTATTCTGCAGCGTATTCAGATTGGCGCTGGATCTTCGGTGCTGAAGTATCGTAGAATGAAGTAAGTAGAAACAAAGGCGCTCTATGAGCGCCTTTTTTAGAGGAGCATGAAGATGCCAAACGCAAACTATAACGATCAGACAAAAAACTCACAGCCAGCAAAAAACTCTAAGTCTGGTACAAAAGGCTCAGTAAGTGAAGGTAAAGGAATTAACTGGCCAGGACTACCAGGCAAATCAGGTCCAGACCGTTCAGCTGGTGTAAAGAAAGTAAAAACAACCACTAAGTCTCAAGGTATTTAACCTTAGACAAAGCGTATTAATCGCATAGGAGCGACAAAGACGATGGCTTATACAGATAACATCCCAAGTAACCCACTACGACCTGCACAGGTAGCCGACCTTCAAGACGAGAAGAAGCGATTAGATAAATTCTGCCAGCGACCTGATGTAGATAAGTCAGATGCACGTAAAAATTTACGCCAAGTCAACAACATGTTATCTGAGCAATCAGCTACACAGTTAAAAGGTCAGGACTTAGACTCAGCTAAAAAACGTATAGACACGTTAGAAGCTGAAATTAAGAAAGGCATGCTATCGAACGAGGAGATGCGCAAAAGCCCTCCTGGTGCTATTGGCCGACACATGGATCATGAGAAGAAGAACAAGGAAAATATCCAAGAATGGAAGCGCCTTCAGATTGCAGCTAATGCAGGTGACACTAACCCTGACTTAGCGAATGTAGAACGCCTACGCCCTGCTAAAAGCTCTATGAATATGCACAATGCGTTAGTGCAAGGCACAGAACACCATGGTGTAGACACAGCAGCAGCTACCACTGTACTGTCTAGTGAAGACATCAAACTCATTAAAGCACGCGCCCCTGAAGAGATTTATGGTCGTCTATGCTTAATGGACGCTGAGCAGCGTAAGATTGTTAAAACTCAATATGTGACTGAATACAGTCGGAAGAAGTGAGGTAAAGCATAATGGCGTCATTCCCATACGACTTTGAGAGTAACTTTGAAGTAGGATCTACTAGCGAATGGACTAGTGTAGTAGGTACGCAAGTATCTGTTAAGAGCTACAAAGAGTTAGCTACTCAGAGAGTTTGGGGTATCCCATATAGAGGTGCTTTCGCACTGCACGCAGAATTTGGTGTAGACACAGACTCTTATGTCCGAAGCACCCACAAAACTATCATAATATCCTCAGAAGATATGGATAGTGATAAAGTCATGTTGTATATAGGCAAGGATGTTGAAGCGACAACTACAACAGAAGTAGCGATCATAGAGCACCTACCTGTAGTAGCAGCTGCAGGGATCAGAATAGAAGCAGGCGGGGATATCCTCTTTGGTATAAGATCAGGAACTGCAGCACTAACTACATCACCAATACCACTAGAACGAGGTAAATACTATACCATCGAGCTAGATGCAGAGGCCGCTAACGGGGAGACGTGCTCAGCTAGAATAGAAGAATTAGGTATAACAGTAACCACTAGCAATGTAGAAGCTACTGGAGGTACTACTGAAGCTCGACTAGGTATCATCGGTATAGGTGCAGGATCTTTAGCCAACGTATCAGGAACAATAACACTAGACTCTTACGCTCACGATTCAGGCCGCATAGTTGGGGACAACACTAGATTTCCTCAACGACAGTTAATCACTAAACCTGCACACGCATTTGTAGGCGCGGGTGAGATACTAGACTTACAATTACTAGCTGGTGCTGGCACAGACTGCGCGTTAGAAGTGTATGACACAGATTCAGGTGACTTGACAAGATCTACATTAGTAGCACGTCTAACAAGTGCTAGCAGTGAGGAAGCGAAAGATTATGCAGGTAGAAGTTCGATTGTAGTATACAAAGGTGCATTCATACAGCTAGAAGGTACCAGACCATCAGCGATTGTATCAATCGGTGCTACATCAGCTTACAGCTCAGAAGCCTCATTAAGAACTTCAGCAAGGTGATGTATGGCTAGAAATAACCAGTTCGGAAGATCATTAACACCAGACTTCTTTATGGAAGCAGCGAAAGAGACGGTCAGAAATCATACACAATATATTATCGCTATGCGAAACCCAGATATAGATGCTGGCGCAGAGGAGTCTGTTACAGAGTATGGTGGATTACAGAACTACGTAACTTCAGCAACAGAAATGTTCGTATCATGCACTGACCCAGCAGATACAGGTCAATTACTACAGATAACAGGCCTAGAATCACCGACATCCAAAAATGTAGATACCCTATTCGCTTCTACAGGTGGTCAGACGGCAACCTCAATAGGTACATGGTATAGAATTTTCGGTGTCAGAGCACTAGCACCAACAGCATTAGTAGGTGATCTCTATATAGCTGAAGCAGATACACTAGTTGCTGGAGTACCTACGACACCTACTAAAGTACATCTCGCAATAATTTTTGACACATCCACAGGAAGAAGTCCTAACACATCAAATAACGCTGGGTTTACACCTCCAGAAGGGTTTTTTGCGGTTATCAGGGATATAAGATTCTCTGGTATAAAAGGAAAGTCCATAACATATAACACTCTCATACGACCTAATATAGGTACGACGATACTACCATGGCAAGACGCAGCACCTTGGACGGTATATGAAAATAACGCTTTATTGTCCTTTAGTGGTATAATTGTAGACTCTTTGTGGGATATAGAAATTAGAGCGCATACAGATAGCGCGAATACAGAGGTCACTATTATCATGGATATACTACTGATTAGGAAGGACGACGAATGAGTACAACAACACAATTTACAACCTTCTCTGATTTATATCTTGGCTTATTAAAAGCCATGCGTACTGACTCGAGTAATTCAGCGACAGTAGAGCAGGCCAAACGGTACATAAACACAGCTCACTCAGATATGCACGTCGGCTTCGCAGAAAAGGTGCCTTGGGCTATCCGCGACTTCTCAGTGACTTCAAGAACATTCGCGTCGATCCTTGGTACAGTATCAGCCTCAACAAAACCACTCACACAACCTGACAACACAGTACAATATGATTATGAGATTAACAACGCAGACTTAGTAGATATAACTACTGGGATAAAGATGATAGCTGTCACGTCAGCAACAGGCTTTGATGATGGTCGCCCAGGTACGGTACTAAGAACAGACAGCCCTGTAGACCCACAACCATTGAGCGGCTACTCAACTACAGATGATGACAGCTACGAGATAGGCGATATTGTCAGGTTCTATCAAGATGATATTGATATGCCAACCGACTTCATGCGCCTCGCAGGAAATCAAATTCGTATCGGTACACGAGACTTAGAACTTATAGGCCGAGTAGAGTTCAGACACCAATTCGCTGGCCGAGTGGAGTTAGGTCGACCTTATGCAGCTACTGTAGTTGATTCATGGCAGGACGACGGACTAGGACTAGACCAAAGAAAAATTCGATTGTTCCCCATCCCAGACGTAGCTGAGCGTATCTACATCTCATACATCACAAAGAACATCGTAGTAGGAGCATCATCACACCAGACTTTCATGTCAGCTGACGCTGATGAGCCGATCATGCCTATTCGCTACCGCCATGCTATCTTTTATCACGCATTGTATAACTGGTATAGAGATCGCAAAGACGATACTCGATCTCAAGAAGCTAAGGCTGAGTACGTCGAGATTATGTCGCGTATCGTAAATGATACTGAAGCAGGTCAGAGTAACTTTTCTATCAGACCTAATATAAGCTCATATCGCCGCAAAGCTGGTAAGCCATACCGCGGCCGTGGTAGATCTCGATATGACTTTGGCCGATTCGATAGGATGCAATAATGCCAAACAGACACGCAGAATTCCATGTTATGTTCTCAGGCGGCTGGGCTACTAACGTATCAGGTGGTATTACAATATCGCCAGATCAAGGTCAAGTAGCTCTCCCGTACCTATCAGACGCTAGGAACGTATTATTTGAAGGCGAGTCGATCAGAACGATCGGCGGTGCGACGCTTGCGCATAAGACTGACTACGACCAGATCATCGCTATCTTACCAGTAGCAGGCGGCGACAACTTACCTGACGTATACACTGTACATGAGAACTACGGGCTAATAGCCTGGAGGTTAGGAACTGACTCAACAGAAGTTGCTGTAGAACTTGGTCAGATCGCACTCAACCCTTCAACTGTAGACGCGGTTTATACAGTAACGGAATTTGAAGGTTATACGATAATATCTTCAGACGACATCAATGTACGCACACAGTTCGTAGTGCCAAGCACATTACTATCAACACCCCTTGCATCAGCTGAACCTGACTTCTCAATGTCAGTGATATACGCTGGCAGACTGTGGACAGCAGGAAACACATCCAACCCTTCACGTTTGTACTACTCAGATGTGAACGATCCAACTGGTGGTTATGCCTCTAACTTCTTAGATATAGACCCTTTTGATGGGTCTGAGATCACAGCGATTGTGACTTTCCGAGGCACGTTGTTTATATTCAAAGGACCAACTGACGGCAGCATCTATACACTATCTGGAAAGACACCATCTACATTTGTACTAACAGAATTTTCTAAATCAATAGGCTGCTCAGGTCCCAACGCCACGGCTGAGTTCAGCAATGATGTGCTGTTCTTTGGTACTGACAACCAGATACACTCACTAGCAACAACCCAGAATTTCGGTGACTTCGAGCGCAGTAATCAATCACTACCTATCGCTGACTACCTAAGATCACAAGTACCTGTATTACAAGCTAAGTACGTGACGATGAATAACGACGCAGCTGAATCACGTATTTGGATTTCACTACCTACAGGGACAGGGCTAGCTCAAAGACAGATCATCGCGATGGATTATGCGAACGGGATAAAATTCACTAAGATCGACTACATAACATCAAGTCACGTAGTCCCAGCGCGCGGCGCGAGCGCAGATTTTGGTCGTAACTACCTTTTAGCGAATCAAGGTAAATTCTTATATTCAGTAGACGAAGAAGGCAGCGAGCGCGTCGAGACTTATGATTCTGTAGGTACAGTGACGAGCGTAGCATATAAGTCTAGTATACTATCACCGACTATGAAGTTCTTACCTAGTTTTGGCACCAACACCGTACAGTCGGCATGCGTCGCACTCGAAGCTAGATCTAAGCCAGTGGATGACGGTGTGTATGAAGACGCGAACTTATTCGACCCTGATACCACTCTTGACCTGGTTTGGAAGCGAGACATAAACGCGATAGAGTCTGTAGCGATAAACCAGACTTTTGGGTCGAGATTAGCTAAACTGTACGTAGCTGGGGGCAATGCTACCGTACTCCCTACAGAGGGCCACTTCATTTTAGGGTCATCTCGTCTAGGTGGACCACGAGCTGTAGAAACCTACGCTGAATTAGAGACTTTCGATTTTAGGCGGTTAGCCGTTGGATTCGAAAAAGAAGAGCTAAACTCAAGCGCTAAGGTACATTCTATTGCAATACAGATCACAGCTGAAGACAGCACTAACACAGAGAACCAACTGATATGAGTATTACATCTCCTACCTTCACCCAAGGTGCTGTACTATATGCATCTGATTTAGATGAGGCGTACGCGACGCTCACGACTGAGATCAACCGCCTAGCGGCCTTACCGCACAACAGCCAGAACTTAGCCAAGAACTTGATTATAAATGGTGACTTCTCGCGGTGGCAGTACGCGACGAGTCAGACGACCAGTGGGTATGGATCAGACGATCGATTTACTAACCTGAACACGGGATCGACAAAGGTCGCGTCTCAGCAGTCGTTTGCGATAGGGCAGACACTGGTTACGAACAACCCAAAATTCTACAGCCGTACAGTTGTTACATCAGTGGCGAACGCTGCGAATAACTGTCTAAAAGAGCACAGAATAGAAGATGTGACGAAGCTCTCAGGTGAGACAGTGACATTGCAATTCTGGGGTAGTGTAGGGTCAGACAAAAATATCGCTGTAGAATTTGAACAAAACTTTGGTACTGGCGGATCGCCATCGACTGCAGTAGATGAAATAGGTGTGACTACAGTAGCGCTGACATCTACCTTTCAGTTAATCACCGTGACAGTCACCATGCCGTCAGTATCAGGAAAGACACTCGGTACAGATGGTAACGACTATACAGCGATAAAAATCTGGTTTGACGCTGGCGCGAACTTTGACTTAAATACCAACTCACTCGGCCAGCAGTCAGGTACTTTTAACATAGCGAATATGCAGTTAGAAATATCAGCGACTGCGACAGACTTTGAATACGTCACACCAGCAGACCAACTTGCGCGGTGTCAGAGATACTTTGAGCGTCGATCAGGTGCTGGTATGTTTGCATTAGGACGCGCATTTAACTCGACCTTTGCCGATTCGTACTTGAACTACAGCACAGTAAAGAGAAGTATACCAACCATAACTGCCAGCTCGACAACAGGTATCACAGCTACAGGGTCAGGTGCAGCTATCGCATCGACAGGTGTATCCACATCAAGCGTAAAGCCTGATTCAGCGCAACTCTCGATTACCGTAGCGTCAGGGCTAGTAGCTGGTGAGGGCTTAGTTATGGCACTAGTCACGTCCCAATACATCGATATAGACGCGGAGCTATAACATGAAAATTAGACTAGCAATAGACGCCGAAGGCCAAGATATTTTGAAGCTCTTTCCGAACAGCGACAAGATGAATCCTGACGATTGGAACAAGGTCGCGCCTTACTGGGCCGTGGCGGAAGTAGATGGTGAGATCGTAGCAGCGCTTCAGCTGTGCCCATCACTTCCAACAGGTCGAGTAGAGCATCTAAACCTAAAGCCAGATCTAAATAAGATCACATCTGTGAAGGCGGCGCACGCTTTGATAAAATATGCAGAAGTTGCTATGATGCGTATGGGCTGCACGACTATCGCAGGTTATGTAATCTTCAGAAACAAGAGTATAAAAAAGCTCATACAGAAACAATATGGTGCCCAGGTAACTGGCAGTGGCTCCATGCTAGTGTGGAGAATCTAAATGCAGAACTCACTCGAAGAAACAGAAGCTAACTTACTTGCCGCGAATGAGCGGGGTGAGATATCAGACACTGATTTTGCAGTGATAGCTGACCGCCAGCAGGCAGCAGGAGGTACTGCAGGAACAGGACTGACAGCAGGGCTAGAGAATATTGATCTACGCAATCAAGAAGCTGCAGCAGACGCGGCTGACACTTTAGGCATAGGGGAAGGGCAGGAAGGGTTCGACCCAGGCGCTAATATCACAGATACAACACAAGAAGGTCTGACAGAATTAGAGAACGCAGCTCGTGGCAATACACTGCGTGACCTCACTGATTTACTAGGCACAGAGTTCGAGGATTTAGGGCCGTTACTAGAAGCCGAAGCAGCGCGACGAGGAGAGGCTGAATTATCAGGCGACGCGTTCGCCGATATCTTACGTCAGTCACTCGGCACATCTAGCGCAGCGACACCAGAACAGTTAGAACGTATAAATACAGTAGCCGAATCAAACATCGCACGCTCAGCGTCCGATATCGATTCATCACTCCAGCGTGGTCTAGAACAGCTCAGAGAAGAAGCGGGCGCTGGTCGTGGCTTACGATTCACAGACTCACCAATTTTTGATGGTGCTCAAGAGTCAGTCAATGAAGCGCAGCGACTACAAGCACAGTCAATTGAGGCTAACCGTGGCGCTCAAGCACAGGCAGAACTGAACTTACCTTTAGCGTTACAACAGTTAGAATTTCAACGTGCTGGTATGGCTCAGAGTGCTCGATCATTTGAAGAACAGTTAGCCCAACAGGCGTTCAGTAACCGTGCCCAGTTGTTTGGGAATACTCAAGGGTTCGGCCTAGACTTGCTAAATGCGTCGCCAAGTGCGAATGAGATCAAATTCGGTAATGATCGATTAGCGTTCGATAAAAAAGAAGGTCGTAGAAATAGACAGTCACAACAAGATGATCGTAAACTAGGTGTGATCGGCAGTGTCGCTGGTCTGTTCGGATAGGAGATATTTATGGCTAATTTAAATTTAAGTGGTAGTAAAGGTGACGGTAGCTTACGATTAGACCCAAAACCAGCAGTCAACGCATCTGATGTAGCGCCTATAAATGCGAACTTACAAGCAGCTCAATCTGCTATGGCAGCGTCTCAGATCGAAGCAGCACCACTGCTAGACTTCCAGAATGATGTAGGTGGATCTATTGCGAATATTATAGGTGCAGTAGCAAGTGGAGCTAGAGGAGATACACAGTTTGCTGCACGTAAACGCCAAGAGCGCCTTCAAGCTGCGCAGATCAAACGAGATAATCTGACCAAAGGTAACGACTTCGCAAGTAAGCTTTTACTTGGTGGTCGAGGTCTTACTGGTGATCAGCGAGCTAAATACCGTGAGAGTGCTAGCACGGCAATTAATAAATTAGGTATTCCGCAGTTATCAGAAATGTTTGAAGCGAACTTTGATCAGCCAGAGATAACAACGACATTTACAGAGGCGTTCGACCAGACGCCACTTGCACAACAACTATTAAAACAAGATCCTACAGGCGAGTCGTTATTGAAATTCAAAACTACCCCTGAAGGCCAAAAGCGTATAGAACAATTAGCAGATGAGACGTATTTAGGGTCAGCTCAAAGTAAGATCAATACGATGACTCAGTCTTTAGACGCACTCGTTCGTAGCGGCCATATAGATGAGAAGTTACTGAAAAAAGTGCAGGCCGACGGTAAAGTATCAGTCGCTGAGATTCGTCAGCTGTCAGAGTCGATGCCTGAAGGTATTGAGATGAAACTTACACCAGAAGAACTCAGCTCAGCAACAGCCAATCGTAACTTAGAAGGCCTACGTGCCATTGGTATATCACTAGCTGAAGACTTCGAGCCAGAAGATCTGAAAGGCTCAGGCAAGACTGTAACCGACCTAGATGGGAATATTGCAGGTACGCTAGTCACGACAGATTCAAAAGGTATATGGTGCAGCCCGCAGGTGGTGGTGCTCCAAGACCATTTAAAGAAGGTGAATTTGTCACGACTATCAGCGACGATGCTGAAGGTGCTGGTATTGGTAGAAAGACCACAAGTAATCTAGAAGACACGATCATCACAGCGACATCTACATTAGATAACTTAGATGGGTCCATCAGAGACTTCGACCGTCAATTCTTGACTATCGGTGGTCGAGCGAAAGCCGCAGCACTAAGCGCAGCAAGTAAAGCAGGTGTACCTCTAAACAATCAGTCGAAAGAGTTCTTAGCTGACTTCGCATCATTCAAAGCGGGTACACTTACCACGCTTAACGAAGAGATCAAACGTATCACTGGTGCAGCAGTTACGAAAGACGAAGCGAACAAACGTATTATCCCTTCTATGCCAAACGCGTCTGACGATCCAGATACTTACATGGCGAAAATGGAGACTGTACGCGAACGCTTGCAGATTGTTAAGCTACGCGCAGGTATGGCACTGAACCAAGGCTTGAAGCAGGCCTATGATATTCCTTGGTCAAAAGTAGTGAGTCAAATCGAAGATGGGTCACTACCACAAAAACGTATGGACGCACTCACAGCTGAAGGGTTGAGTGATGAAGAGGCATTTGCTAAAGTAGAGTCGGAATTTCCAACTAGTATGCTTGAGAAAGCAATGAACCAAGGACAGTAACCATGGCTGACTTCTTACAATTACGTAGAAATAAAAGTCATAGGTGGCGAGCCTGTGACGAAAGCTGAAATTGATGAGGCCCAAGCACCTACACAAGCACCAACATCAGGTAGCTTCTTAGACATGCGCCGACAAAAAGCACAGCAAGCGACGCCAGCTGAGAATCCTGGTATCGACCCTTTAGTATCCGACGACTTCAGCTTTACAAAGGCTGTAGGTGACGCAGTCGATACAACCCTATCCTCAGCTGGAAACTTAGGTGAGCATTTACTAGAAGGTGAGCGACGCGTGATTGGTGGTATGGCTGAGATCCCAGCAGGGATATTTCAAGCTGGCCTAGATCTAGTTGATAATACTTTTGGTGTAGATGAAGGAGAACAGTCGAGAGCTGGTGCCTTCGCGGATAAGTTTAACGCCGCACGCGACGCAACTAAATTCTCAGATCGAGCTGAATTTTCAGATAGTATGATGTTTGACGCAGCAGAAAAAGCTGGTGAGATCATACCATCTTTCTTCTTACCATTTACTAAGACTAAAAAAGGCGCGGCTGCACTTGGTGGTTTGGAAGGTCTAACACAGTTCCAAGACGACCCTGCGGTCAACAGTAGGTTGTTGGCTGGTGTTACAGGCGCAACAGTAGGCGCGTTTAGCCAAGGCCTAGTCGATACTATTAACTTCTTCAGACCGTCATCATTTGTAAAGCGCTCACTTGACCGCAATGCGCCTCAAGTAGATGAGTCAATTGGTCTTACCCAAAAGACTGGTGTAGAGTTCAAGCCAAGCCAAGCAACAGAAGATCTTGGCGTAGCTGATGTAGAGCAGCTAGCGAAAACATCCGTTGATGGTGAGAAGTTAGCCAAGGCGTTTGAGAACAAACAAGTCACTGATGCGTTCAAGCACTTTAAGAAAGTAGAAAACTCACTAGATAAAACCAAAGGTGATTTTGGTACTAGAATAACTAACGCATTTGATGGTGCTACAGACAAAGTACTGAAGCAGCGTTCTAAGCAAGCGAACATAGACTTTGATGCCGCTCGTGAGATCGCAGGGGATATGAATATAATCCCAAGCAACAATACGACAGCAGCGTTAGACGATATCATCGAGAAGTTTCAAGGTGATAAGTCGATGGCCATACCACAGGTCAGAGCTTTTCTAAAACGCATTGAGAATTTTAAGGTCGCTTTTGAAGAGACACCTTCGATGAGTGTTAAAGATCTTCAATCATTACTCGAATCTATGGGTCGTGCGTCTGATGGTAAAGCAGGCCTATTCTCTAAGGCCCCAGGCTTTGATAAGTACTCAACCACTACACTGCACCGTGCACTGCAGCAAGATCTATCTGAAGCAGCTGAAGCAGGTGTACCTGGTGCAGAGCTACTAAAGAAAGCACGAGATAACTACTCAGCCAACTCTCAGGTAATTGACGAGCTGAAGAGTACGACACTCGCTAGTTTATTTAATTCGAAGACCATGCCGCCACCAGAGAAGATTCAAGAACTATTCTCGACCATGCCGCCTAGCCAGATCAAATCAGCTATGAAGATTTTGGGTGATGTAGATCCAGGCCTCCACCAAGGTCTGCAGAGATTTACGCTTGGCAACGCGATTAAGAAAGCCCGTAAAGCAGGTGCTGACTTGCCAGCGGGTGAAGTTCGTATCGACTTGAATACACTAATGAAGCAGCTAGCGAACGGCGATCAGTTCAAGGCGGTCTTCAGTGATGTAGGTACTCGTCAGAGTGTTATGGACGGCGTACGTGCACTAAGAAAATTGCAGATTGGTAAAGGACAGCCTGGGACCCAACTACAACAGAAACTTGTATCAAGTGCAGGTTCAGCTGTAAGTAGAAGCCCGATCTTTATCACTCGTGCAGCAGCACAGCAATTTGTACCATCTCAGTTATCGAAGATTTTATTTTCGAAGCAGGGAGTAGCGAATCTGAAGTTACTGACTCGTGAGAGTTCATCACCAGCAGTTATCGCAGAAGCAGCAGTAGAGCTAGAAGAAATGCTAACATCAGGGAGTGAGTAAAATGGTCGATAAAGCGGTTGTGAGTTTGTTGGTATCTACGCTATCAGGTGGTGGTGTACTCGCCACTTGGATCGAAATCAACGAAGAAGTTGTAGTGAATCAGAGTGAGATCCGACAGACCAAAGAGTTACATAGTCTAGAGATGGGTTATATAAAAGCTGAGCTGTCTGAGATCAAACAGCTCATAAAAGATGTTAAGACCGCTCGCCAGTCATACCTGAGCCGCATCGACCATAGTGTTGATGCGCACGCTTTATGTTTTCGTCAAGCAACTTTCTCTTCGCTATCATGACGTTTATAAAAATGCATCTAGCCTTGTAGGCCTCCAACTCGAATCTACCAAAATCCTCTGGAATGTTAAAGGTCGTAGGAAACCTAACCATACTACCATCACAAGTAAATGTGACCCTTCTTTTATGAACTCCAGCGTTACCAAACACCTCAGACCACGCGCGCTGAAACGTCTGCCAGCTAATCCTCATCAGACACGACCCCCAAGATTGAAGCGAAGGCCAGCATGTGCAGGTCTTCACCGTTAAACTCCACCACTAAAGGTGCAGCTATATTATGCATCACCGTCTGGCCTACATTTACATCGAGTGCGACGTATTCCCCTTTCTCGTTGCGCGCGCCGCACGCGACGTGAACGACTTCAGCGTATTTAACTCCTGGCACTTCATCTTCTGGTGTGAGGATAATCGCCGATTCCGTTTTGACTTCCAATGGTCGTAGTAAGACCTTGTCACCTAGTAATTGTATTTTCATAAACCACCTACAATTTCATATGTACATCCATTACGACCGCCGTCAAAATCACTTGGATCTAGTATGATAGCCATACCTGCAGTCAGTACTGCCAGATCTCCACGGCGACCAGCTTCCGAAAACTCTTTTGGCATAACGCCATCTTCTTTGCACTCAAATATTTTTCTCATAACTTCTCCAAGCGAGCTATCTCAGCCTCTGCGTAAAATTTAATTTTCTTGGCATCGCGCATCTTTTCTGAATGCTCGACTTCGCCATATCGATAGCACGCACGGAAGATCTCACCTATCTGTGCATTCATATCCTTGTGGCCTATCAGATCCTGCAATTGCGTTGCACCTTCAGGTAGCTCATAGTAAGACGCAGTACTACCATCTGACTTGGTTGCTCCATTACCAACTCGTGTATCACGTTCGGCCATCTTATCTATACATAGCAAACATAAGTCAGTTCTAGCATAATCTGACATAGTAACGTTACAGCTCATGCAGTGTTTCATAAAATCTCCAACGCCCCGAAGGGCGGCTTAACTACTTAACTGATTTGAGCGCTAACTTTAAAATCTCTTTTTTGTACGCCGTGACTCGCTTACCTTCTTCATACAACTCTTCACGGGTCTTAGGTAGAGACTTCATTTCTAGGACCAGACTCAGTGCCTTGGTCGCCTTCAGTAGCATCGCGTGCTTCGCTCGGTTAGGAGCGTAGCTGTTTTTGTGGTGGTCAGCCGTTGCTAGATAAAGTAACCAACACTTATACGTTCGTGCTGGGATCTGTGGTAGGAGTACCTTCACCAAAATCTGGATCGATACCCCTGCACTTTCACGGTAAGACTCTAGCAGCATTATTAGCTCCAGTGGACTACTAGCCCCAATCTAGACAAGATTCCGCTAAGTGCCTCATCGTCATTATCTCCTACTACATTATTATCAGGGAGTGGCGCATCTTCTGCAGCTGGTTCAGGTAGATCATCTGGATCTGGAATACCCGCAGCTGGTTCAGGTAGATCATCTGGATCTGGAATACCCGCAGCTGGTTCAGCGATAGTTGTCAATTCAGCAGCTACAGCGTTGTAGATCTCATCAGGTACGTTTTTACGGCGTGCCCAAATACCAGTAGACTTAACGATCTTCTCACTACTTGAGTCGATACGCTTATCCCACACACGACCAGTCTTATCTACACGGGGAAGATTATCCGACTCTGGTAAAGATCCTGTATCGCCATCATCACTCGGTGCTGGGATTCCATCGTCAGCTTTTTCTGAGGGACCTTCAGCGCCACTATCACTGAACACGCTAGCGGGCTTGGCAGACACTGCATCAGCATCGGTAGATTCATCGTGCGACGCATCTCGTTTAACTTCTGCATCTGTGCGTACTTCTGTAGCTGTGACGTCATGACTACCTGCAATGACGATTTCTACACCGCCGTTAATGAGTGATACGCGAGTCGGTTGTAACTCGCTGCCTGATTCATCTAAGATAACTAATTTCATTACTTATACTCCGCATAACCTTGGGCAACTAACTTTTCTTCAGTCCAACCTGGCTTGGCCAAGAACTGTTCGAGTGTGAACGCACCAGCTTTCGCTGTGGTAGTTAAGACTTTCGCTGCAGGTGCTTCTTCTTCAAGACGCTCAGCCAACTCTTGGTCAGGTGTCTTGGCAGGACTCGCCAACGCTGTAAAATCCACACCATTCGACTTAGACTCGCCTAACTCAGCAGCACCACCCAAAGGAGCAGCAGCAACTGGTTCAGCGTGTAGAAGATCCTGAAGTTCAGAACTCTCCGCGCGCGCCGTGGCTTTGTTATAATCTTCTTCTGACAAAAATCCAGCTGGTGTGAATACTAACTGTGGGTATTCAGCATCTTGATCAAAGCTCAGCTCAGTGACTACAGCATTCGGTGAACAGTTGTGTTTAGCTAACTGGCGACCAAAACGACTGAGGTTTTTCAAACTCATCACTGGTACTTGAACAGCTGCTACATCACCGTCGATATTGCCAACCTGAGCAACGATCAAACGCTTGTGATCTGAGCACGGGCGGATATCTTTACCCTTGTTGTTCTTCTTCGCGCCAAACACATTCATAGGGCACGTCGCACACGCGGTATGCTGTGGACTCTCTACCCAGTGATCAGGTACAACACCGTTCGCACTTGAGCAATCAGGGTTTTCGCTAGCACCAGTGTAGTCACCTTCAAAGTAAGATTTGGCAACGTGCTTGTTTGGCGGGTCAATCGCCAGTACGATCACTTTAATTGGCACACCAATATCAGCTAACTTAGTCACTGAGTCTTTCGTCTTCAGCGCAAACTGTTTACCTTTGATCGAGATCTTAGGAATCGACTCACCTTGCGTGATCATTGCATCAGTCGCAGAGTTTGTCTGGTTACCTTGAAGGTGCGCAGGTAATTGGTTTTGGTCAAAAATACTTACGTCGTTCGACATAGCTCTACTTCCTTACTTGGGTTTCAATGAATTGTTCGTAGCGAATACCATCAGGTGCTTTACCACCGTTCTCTTTCATATAAGCTACTACTGCAGGTTTAGACACCGACTTCGTATAAAAGTGCCATGGGAACTTCTCGAAAATTGCATCCGCTACTTTCTTGTTGCCACCTGCAGCTTCTAAAGATAAGAACTGACGGAACTCTTCGACCTCCAAGATACCTGTTTGATCTTTAGTCGTCTTGAACGCTGTACCAGCTGCAGTCTTAAAGCTGTCAGTGCCAGTCTCATCCATCATCTTAGACAGCTCGTTAGCGACAAGGTCCATCTTCTCATCAAGCACGCCAGTCGCGTCTTTATACTCACGAGTAATTTTTGATTTCTCATCACGCATTTTTATATATGCGGTGATTAACTTATCTGCTTTAGCCATCTTAAACGCCTTTCTGAATTGGTGAGGTTTATCTTATACGAACTGGTGAGGAGGTGTCAACTACTTTTCTTCATCTTCTAGCTCAGCTAACTTATCTCGAAGGCGTTCAATTCTAGCTAAACGAATCTTCTCGTTCTCTAACTTTTGATTTTCTTCTGACCACTTTTTATCACTTTTACGTTTCGATGCTTTTAAACATTTCAATAAATCGTCGACTCTCTCACAAAATTCGCTCTCACTATAATTCGCTATCATTAATTTACCATCAATGCATTTACTTGAGGATGTATGCCAACCATCATAGCACACGTTATATTGCACCCACTGCACATGGGCTGTGAACTCTACCTCACATGTAAAGTGTTCTGATGTATTTAGTACAGCCCATGAGACTAACTCACCAATCTTGTCAGCCACTACTTTAGTTGGCTGCCAGAAATCTCTTGTCTGATTCATAAATTATCCTTCAGTAAGTCTAAGAGTAAACCCTGCATCGACTGCTTCTCATCAAGGCGTTTATAAATTGCATCTTCAATTGGCGAGCATGACGCCTGCACGATTGTCTGCTTGTGGTTCTGACCAGGGCGAGTTATCCGTCCACAAGCTTGTTCGTAGACCTCGTTATCATCTATTGGTGCGAACCAAAAGATTGTATTCGACGCTGTCAGTGTTAGGCCGTGCGCCAAGCATGCGGGGTGTGCGACGATCACTTCCAAAGACCCGTGCTGAAAGTTATAAAAGATCTCAGACCGTTTGCCTGCCGATACATCACCGCTGACCATGCTGCATGATATGCCTAGCTTTGTTAAGAAGTCGTAGACATTCTTTAGACAATGCTTGAACGGCAAGAACACCAGCAGCTTACGCCCTGAATCGTAGAACGTCTGCTCTAGAAGATCATACTTAGGCTTAGCGTTCAGTATGTGTGTGTTACCTTCGGAATCGTATATCGCGCCGCACGCGAGCTGTATCAGCTTCATACGTTTCACACCTTCGTTCACAGCAGAAATCGTACCTGCTTCTAGTTCGAGTGTGAAAGTCGCTTTTAGTTCCTTGTACGCTTTGTCCTGTTCTTTCGACATTGGTACTTTTTTCAAGAGTGTCTGACAAGGTGGTAAATCTAAGCAGTCGTCGCGCGTGAATAAGATGGTAGGTGAGATCATATCGTAGACAGTCTTTCCCAATCTGTCTTGGCTACCCACTTATAAGGTCCAGCCTGACGCATGACTTTATCGCGGAAGCGGCTGAAGTAACGAGGTACTTTTGAAGGGCAGATAATTTTTGCTTGTGCCCAGATATCAGTCGGTGAGTTGGGCATAGGTGAGCCAGTCATCATCCAGATACCACGATCACCAAGGCAGCGCTGCAGCGCCTCGTATTTATCTGTACCAGCGTTACGGAACTGAGCAGCCTCATCTAATATGATTAAGTTAATATCGTCGCGCTCGTCTAGCTGACAGCCGTTGAGAAACTTTTATCATGGACAATATCCCAGTCACAGATTGTCTTGAGTCCATCATGATTTATAATATAAAAATCAACGTCTTTTTCTAAAGCAGCTTTTCTTTTGGTTGGTGTGCCATGGACAATTGAAAAAAGTTCTGTGAGGGAAGTGACGAAAGATCTCATCAGCCCACACAGTCTGAAGTGTTGAGAGTGTTGATACTATGATTGCCTTTTTGATTTTTTGTTGTTGCATAAGATAATCTGCCGCCCAGAGCGCGGATAAGGTCTTGCCTGTACCGATCTCGTTGAGGCACATTGACCGCCAGTGGTTCGCGAAAAATTCAGCGGTTCGTAATTGGTGGGTAAATGGTTGGTACTGACCAGACCACTCGTAGTCAGTCCTGATAGGTGACACAACTTCAATACCCAGCCTAGCAAGATCGTGGCAGGAGTCGAGAGTGTGCTTGAGTGCGACATACTCTTTTCCTTTATACTCGATAACTTTAGATCCAGGCAAGTTCACCTGAGTAGTGTTGGTGGTCGGCTCGACCAAGATTAACTTACCTGGAAATACAATTACTGTCATTTTGGCTTGTCCTTACTAACGTCTCCGACAGAGAAGATATAATCGTTTATTTTAAGTAGGTCGTCCGACCCCCACACTACAAGTGATGCGCCATCAGCATCGGCTATCTCGTTGAGGCACTGCTCTTGAAGTGGTGATACTTTGCCGCTATAAGTCTTGGCTTCAATGCCAACGAACACGCCAATACTACTACCTACCATATCTTGAGTTATCTCAGTCGGTATGCAGCAGATAAAGTCTGGCACACCATGGCGACCCATACCATTAGATACAGGTAAGAAGTGAAACGAGTTGGGCTCAACTTCTTGAAGCCTACGTTTGATCGCGTCCTTCACACGACCTTCTGGAGTCTGCTTAGCCATTCTTGATTGCTCCTGGGCGAAATGCTGGCGCGGTCATCGGTTTATTCTCACGTATACAGAACATTAAACGGCTGATCTGATTTCGCACATCTTCAATCGCGTCGTGGTTTGATCTTACTCTTCATACTTTTGATCATATCTTTATCACGCGCCAAGTTATCTACTGTACGCTGATCACGTACCTGATAATATTTCCAAGGTATACAAGTTCCAATAAGATCTTCTAAAATGATCGCATCGAATGTTGGTCCTTGGAACCAGTACTCATCACACTTCCAAGAGTTTAACTGTGACTTCAGCTCTACTAGACCATCATCTTCTGGTAGTGCATAACCATCACTGATTATGTTTCCAAACACAGCGTGGTTTTGCTTGCTTAACCACCAAGCGACTGTACTCGCAGATACTGTACGACCGTCACTGACTTGCTTACCTACACACAGAGGTATGTTGATATCGCCTATCTCTTTGTAATAACCATGAAGGTCATACTCAAAGATAACAGCTGCGACTTGTATAACTACAGCAGTACGAGCGGTATCAAGAGTTTCAATATCAACCATCATTGCTATCTTGTACTTATTGGATTGTGGCATTTAGAGGCACCTCTTCTTCATCAGATCCTAAAACAGCGGCGTGTGCTTCGTCCAGCGTCGGGTACATATTCATACCTAACACTAACGCCAAGTGACCATGCTCTTCATCACCTTCAATCACTGCGCTGACAGAGGATACGTCGTATTTCTCCAGCACGTCTAATAACTCGTGCACCATCGCTTGGAATTCTACGCTTTCATCTAACTGCATATCATCTCTTCCTTTCTTCTCGAATTAAGTTTAATTAAAAGTTGGTTTATACAGCGTATAAGTCCATAAGGATAAGCTTCTAGTTTTAATGCGTAGCAACTACCTGCCTTCATATCTTCCTTACTTATTAAATACTTACATCGATGTGCTATATCATCCCAATCATCTAAGACAACTGAGCATAGATAATCAAACAAGCTGTCTGATATTATGTTGTCGTTTAGGTGGTAGTAAACGTAGGAGGACATTAGTATCCATCCTACAGCACTGTTCTGTGTGGCCGCATAATCCTTAGACGCTACATCATCTAACTGCATATTATCTCTTCCCGTAAGTGCATTGATTCTTGTCGGCTTTGCACCAATTACAAAGTCCGTTCTTGCGTGGTGGCCACTCGTTGCTTTCGTTCGCAATTTGAATCAGCTCAGCACGATCTTCGAACTCTTCCCAGATTTTCTTGAACTGACTGCGCTTGTAAATTGCATCTCGTATCTCACTGTGATCTACAAAGATGAACGCGGTCTGTACAGTCTGAACTTCTGGGTACATCATAAAGACGACTGCAGCATACAAACGTAACTGATCTGGCTTGTCACGAACTTTACCTGTCTTCCAGTCGTAGATAATTGCCTTCGTACCATCAACAGCTAATACATCTAACGCACAGCGAAACATTGTAACGCTCGTATCGAACCAGCTACTTAACTTTTTGTCCTTGTCCCAAGCTATCTCACGCTCGGTCTGAACATTAGTGAAGTTCGCCTTTATCTTATCTATGATCGACTGAACGTGTTTTAGTTCCTCTGGAAGAGCATCAGTTCCTAACAAAGCTTTTTCAAGTTGGTCATGAACTCGCTTACCACGCTCAGTAACTTCATTCGTCTCGAACTTAAAGTTCGGTGCTTTATCAATATTCTGTAAGCGAAACTTACGAGGACACTGCTCGAATGTTTCGATACGGCTCCAACTCCATGCTATAGGCATAACACTGCTCCAATTAAAATAACGATAAGTACACCAGTTAGTACGATAGCGACGTTTACTTGATCTACCGCTTTTCTATGATCGTAATTATTCATAACTCCACCATCTCTCCCCAGTTAGGACCGACTTGGCAGTCCCACAATAAATCAATCGGAAGGTCAACACCCCAAACTTCTTTATAAGGAAGATTGTCGAGCGTGTCCCGCATTTCTAACAACTTTGAATTCGGCATATCGATATCAACATACCCGAACAGGGCATCATGAAGATCGAACGCGTACTCAAATTCTGGAAACTTACGAGTCAGCACAGCTACGGCTAACTCCTTCATGTCAGCACCAGTCCCTTGGATCGGAAAGTTAATCGCACTACTTTCTGTGCCCCACTTAAAATCACCTGACCAGTGTGTTAAGTAAAATCTACGACCACCGAGCGTTTCAGCATACCCTAACTCTTGAGCTTTGCGAATCGCGTGCTTCCAATAATCTTTCACACCAGGATAAAGTCTGTGCCACGCATCTTGCCAATCTTCAACAGTCATGAAGTCTACGTTCATACCATACTGCACACGAGCCTGAATGCGCTGCGTTCTTACTCCAACCCTATACTGGTTAGATAAGTTGTTGAACTTCCCTTGGTATCGAAACCCGTGACCACCTGTCACCGCTTCATTACCTGCAGCCTTCAGCTCCATAAACTTTTTATAACTAATACCTGCTAAGTCAGCACCAGTGTACGAGTGCATGTCCATGCCGTTGCGAAAAATCCCTAACATCGTAGGATCTTGAGATAAGATCGCCATGATTCTATTCTCTTGACCAGCAGCATCAAATTCTACCAACTTCTTGCCTGGTGGTGGTCCTACCAACTTACGTAACTGTTTAGGTCGCGGCCACTGGTGCAGCGCACAACCTGTCTTGAATTTCATCTTCATCTTTCCTGTGTACGTCATCCGTCCTGTGTACGCAGAGAATATCTTTGGTTGTGGGTGGAGGTAATTACTACCTAAATACTGAGCAGCTTCTTGAGGTGTGTTAATAAACTTTGTGTATTGTGTATTCAGTTCTGACCAACGTAACAGCTCAATAAATCGATCATCTTTATCTGCTAAGTATGTCAGCGCAGCTTTATCTGAAGACGGTGCGCCTTTATCTGTAAATCGCTTACACTTAAATCCCCAAGTCTCATAAATCAGTTCGCACTTCTTCTTAGGCGAACGTAATATTTTACTAGGTGTCCATGAGTCTACATCACCTATAAGATCTTTTGATACCCGTACAGGATTCTGTACGCCTACACTCAGTTCGATCGCAGCCATCTCTTGTGTGATACCTGAACTCATCACCTTGCACTTGTCTACATCGACCAGTACGCCTTTTACATACGACACAGCATTGGCCCACAAGCATGCACCTTCAACCGATGCAGATCTAATTTGCTGAGGTGTCAGCTGCTTAACACATCGGTCGGCAATTAAGACAGTGGCGAGCGCGTCGAGCGCGGCGCGTTTCGTCCAGTAGTCTGCATCCTGGCCTGCTACTATTTCAGCACCGCGTTTCTTCATCGCGACGAACGCGTCGCACCACGGTAGATCTTCTAACCAGTATGCGGCAGCGGCTCCGAGACTCCAAGAATGGGCTCCCATCTCGGTTCGCTGAGAGTTTTTGACCCACTTCCAGAGGTGCATTGCGTCGATGTGTTTGAACTTAGATAGGTCATGTCTGCTTGCATAGAGAAATGATAAGTCAAATATCCCGTTGAACCACACGAGTTTCGCCCCTCGTTCTTTGAGGCTGGCCAATAATTCATCCATTGCTCCTTCTGAGTAGGCAATCGTTTTAGACTTACCTTCTATTGTAGCAACAGACACGTCAGTAATGATAGCCTCACCAGTCAATACTCTCCACGGTTGTAGGCTAAACTCTGGGTGGTCATCTACCAATGACTTGGTCTCGATATCAATCCCTGTCAGCATAATAAAACTCCAAGCTCTTGAGGTGAGTGCTTCTTTGACTCTTATGTCTTTGGTCAAGACTCTCGACTCTAGCAATACGGCTGCTTTTGCTTTTCTCCACGCTACGTGAGCGGCTTCTGGTGTTTTGAATGTGCC
>FUIF01012600.1_pt1 | contig 31874 bp, 37 predicted proteins | sample 1003461 | NCBI WGS metagenome assembly FUIF01 (sample SAMEA80401918, study PRJEB19352) | marine metagenome
AGGGCGCAAGAGGCGAAAGACAGACAGCCAAAGAGCTATCCCAAGCAAATGGAGGGCTACGAGGTGAGGCGGGGCATCCAAAGCCGTACTGGGGGCGATGCTGCAGATATAGAGGGAGCCGGTCGCCTACATGTGGAAGTCAAGACCGGCAAGAAACCCAATCCACGTGCGGCGCTTGCGCAGGCCGAGGCAGACGCCAAACCAGGCCGAATACCAATCGCCGTAATCAGAGACGATCGAAACCCGCCGTATGTGTTCATGCGGTGGCAAACATTTTTGGATGAATTTCTGCCGTTGTGGGCAGAGAACAACAGACCAGTGTCGGAGCTGGTCAATCAAGTGAAAGGGTAGAGAATGAAAGCGTTAGCGGTAGAGCTTGACCGGACATCAAGAGGGCAGCTAGAGACAACGGTCGCTTGGAAGCTGGGCGGGTGCCTGGACAACTTTTATTGTGATTACGTTGTGATCAAAACCCAGCCTACAGAGGCAGACCGGCAACTGGTTGGAACCAAGGTTTCAATGGTAGCAAAGAGTCTATACTCTGGGGCATGCATCGAAGCGGTGAGGGTCGAGGTTCAAGGCCTTCATAGTTTGCCGTTTGAGTCGACTCCGATCGCAGTTGTTAGCGCGTCTGATGAGGTGGCCGACAAACTGGCCGCAAATCCATCGTATGCGTATCAGGTTGTTATCTCCCATGGTGCGATGCTCGACGACTTCAGCTTGGGGTTGCGTGGTGTCGTTAATATCGTTGATGTGAACAAACAACCGATTGGAATCCCTTATCAGTGGGGCTCTGAGACGTCATACGAGGCAGCCAAGCTCATCAAGAAAAAGGCGCCTACTCTGAGAGAGCGGGTAATGGAATACATCGTAACCCAGGGCATGAGGGGCGCGACCGATTACGAGATACACGTGGGCACAGGTATACGATACTCGACAGTCAACCCGCGACGAAACGAGCTGGAGAAGGCAGGCCGAATCATCAAGACTGGCAACAGGCGACGAACACAGGGCAATGCCCGCGCGGCGGTGTATGTGGCGTCAGCTCTTGAGCGTCAAATGGACCTGTTAGGCAACTGATGAGAGTAGCAGAAAAGCCTATAGCGTTCATCGATATTGAGACCTCTGGACTGTGGCCATGGAGGCATGAGATTTTAGAGCTTGCGTGTATCCGTCGCTACGGGAAAGAGGTCAAGCGATGGTCGCGAAAGATAATCCCAAGAGCTATCCATAAGGCAGACAAAAAGGCGTTAGAAATCATAGGCTACTCTGCTGACAAGTGGGCAGACGCCATCCCCCTGAGTGAGGCATTCGAAGAGATGCGGGTACTCATGCGGGGGGCAGTGCTCTGTGGCCACAATGTTAGATTCGATCTCGACTTTATCGATCGTAACATGAAAAAGGAAACCGGAACGGGGCGCGGATTCCATCATACGATCGATACGATGACGCTAGCCTATGAGCACTTACAAGACCCGTGTGGCTCATCGCTTTCATTGGCTAGGATATGCGACGTCTTGAAGATTTCGAATGAGGGGGCACACGGGGCGCTAGTCGACTGCGAGCGTACAATGCAAGTCTTTGACAAGCTACATAGGGCGAGCGCTTGGAAGCGTTTCGTTTGGCGTGTGTCTGCATGATGCCTCACGTACTCACAGCGATTAAAAGCGCCATTAACCGAAAACCAACAGATTGCGAGCTGGAGAGGTCGCGACTAGAAGACGTTGCCGTCTTGGGTATCGTGGGCGGGGTGTCTGTGTTGGCTGCATGCGTGGCGCCCGTCTTGAGCTTTGAAAGGTTCCATGGCTCCACACCGACAAAAGATTAATGGTAGTCGCGACGACCTGGCAGACCCCGCCATGGGTCATGGTTCCACTCATGAAGCGGTTCAAGTTCACAGGCGATGCAGCGGCGAGCGCTACAAATTCGGTTGCGCCTGCCTGGCTGTCAGAGGCGGACGACTCACTCACATGTAGCTGGGATAGTCTAGGCGCCCGTGTATGGATGAATCCGCCCTACAGCCAGACCAAACACTTCATTGCAAGGGCAGAGCAGGAAAGCAGGCAAAACGGGCGCCTGGTGGCCTGCCTTGTGCCGTCTTCAATGTGTGTGCCGTGGTCGCATCTAGCCCGGAGTACGGCTCAGGAAATATGGTTTTATCGTAGCAGGATTTCTTTCATATCGCCCATTACAGGTGAAGCGCTACCGGCTAACCCTATCGGCAGCATGTTGATTGTCTTCTATGGGGAGCAATCATACGCCGGTTATCGTGATGGCTCGCTGTGTGCCAAGACGGGCCTACCTTTCAACCAGGAAGATCGAATCTATTGGTTCCGAAATCGCTTTACGGCTTGATCGCATACGATCGATCGCGGAAAATAAAAGACCGGCACTCTTCCACCTATGCCGGGGCGGGTTTCTCAGTCGAGAAGCGGGAAAGGCTGAGGAGCCCGTTTTTCTTGAGGCGTAACACGTGTACGAAATTTCTGGCACAGCCGAGCACAACTTCATCATACCAGAGCTGTTTTCTTTGCTCGTTAAGAGAGACAAACCAGCAGCCGCAAAAATCGCCAGGCACTATCTCAGAGCGATTCAAGATTGCCACATCGCGAAAGAAGATAGCGAACTACGCAGCGCGAAATCGATCCGAATTGATCTGATACTTGAGCTATACGACGCGATCGACCAAACGGCACCAGAGAACGCATACTTTGCCAGCATCGAAGCCGATGGGGCGATTCACTGGGCTTTTTTTCGTGAGAGTGCCAGCTCACAATCCTCATAGTGATTTTCAACCACCTGACATAGCTTGATAACGTCGGCGTCTGTGCGGGTTTCTCCATCTGTTGTGCAGCAATGAGGGCAGCGCTTGCAGGCATCCGCAACCATTCGATCGTGCCAGGTTGTAGGGGCAGAGGCACAACCCAGCGAGAAAACAAGGAACAAGGCAGACACCAAGTGAATATACTTCCGTCGAGCGGCTCGAGCTTTGTTTATTTCGTCCGATTTTTTCGAGTATGTTGCTGGCAGCTTCATTGGTCCGATCTTAGTACCAGGCAATACATCGCCTTTGTATCGTAAGCCGTAGCCAGTTCGCTCGTGTGGACTTCGCTCAGGTATCATCTATCAACCCCCTGTTAGTGTCGTTTTCTTCGTGTTTGAAAATGGAGCCGAGAAGGCATCAGCTACCTGTAGAATGTTTGTGTCGCTAGGCCAGCGGGCGTTGATGGCCCAATATCGCAGAGCGTCACATGCATGGTCGGCTCCGTTGGTTTTGTCCGGTCGATCACTTGCGCCGCTCGCCCACCTATAATCGTTAATGGACCGAGCAAAAGACCGGCCCGGATGGGAGAGGCCCATGTTCCAGAGTTGACGACTACATAAAAGCCGGCGATTGCCTCCAGTCGACTCGATCAAAGACCACAGCAGGCGTATACCGGCGTTAACGTCAATTCGATCTTTCGCGTCTGTAAATCGAACACGCATACCAAGGCCGCCCGCGTGAGGGTTGGCCAAGACGTCATCCATAGAAGAGGACATAAGACCATCATCACGTCGATTGCGACCGGCTCTATCACCAAATGCAGCGGCTAAGGGCATCGCGCCGGCTGGAATGTCGGCACGATAGCCGGGCCAAACGCCAGGAATCCCCCATTGCTCATATCCCCGTCGCAAGTCTTGGCAGACATCGAAGACCGATGACCCGCCTTTTGAACCCATACTCTCAGACCAGACAATGTTCGCGTCTAGCTCCTGGTCATATGCGATGACCAGCGCTGCAGGATTACGGACACCAAAGTCAAAAGTGAGATGGTGAGTCATGTGTTTTTGTGGTCGCCAGTCAGCCGGGGCCAGATTTCCTTTAGGCCATTCGGTAGGCATCCACATGTCGAAGATCGAGCCCTCTGGTGGTTGTGGGTTGCACATGATGTTCTCTTGGTACTCACGGGTAGACATCGTAGAAATCCAGGCTTCCATATCGCCTAGATTTTTCGCGTTAACCCACGAAGTAGCAGTTCGATATACACCACCCCTAGTTTCGGCGAAGTGACCCCAGATAGACCCGTGGTGAGGCTTACCAAGTAAAAGCATTTTAGGCGGGTTGCCGTCGCGAATACGGCCAAGGCCTGCCTGATAGGGCTCCTCATCATTGTATAGATTGCACTCATCAAAGATGATGTACCCGACGCTTGGCCCCTCTAGACTGTTAGCGCTGGTATGTTTTGTCTTCGGTCTATTCCAAGACATCATCCACACCCGGCTTTGTTTGCCGTTTTTCATTGGGCTTAACCAATGCGGGGCAGGTTGGCCAAGGTAGCTGTGATGGTAGGTCCAACCGATGGGCGATAAGATGCGGGCGCACTCTTTTGATATTGTTCGTGTACCTTGGCCCATTGTAGGCGACACCACTAAACCATCTTGGCCCGGCCTCATACTATGATTTAGGTTCATAACCATAGGAATCATGGTGGTCTTCCCGCAACCCCAACCACCCATGAGCGACATGATTTGATACTGGTCACTCATCCAATAGCCGAGCATTACAGACTGCGCTTTGTTTGGAACCCAATCGTCAGGATCGAAGAAGGTTGGATCAATCCCCTGGGGTAGTTGTGGCATCATTGAGCACACCTCCCATAAGGTCGACGTCATCAAGGCGATCGAGAGCAGACTTGACACTTTCCACCATCACCAAGACGGGATCTTTTGGTTCGTCAGTATCTGAGGACCTAGCATCAATATTGATAAGAGGGGTTTCGCCTTGGCCGGATGCCAGCCTCCACCATTCAGAGCACGCCCGGATACGAATGTGCCCAGCTTGGCTCGTATCGTGGGCGATTCTCAACAGTGTGCCGAGAATTGCTATTCGTGGCTTGGCTGCATGATGCGCAATCTCGGACTCATCAAGACAAGCGACAACTTCCCCAACAGTAGACCGAGAATACATCATGGCGTATTCGATCCCACCCACACCTACAGCCTGAAGGAATCGATCTTTTTTGATTTTGCGGTCATACTCTGCCGAGTCGACCTTGAGCACTTCGGACACCGTCTCGGATAGTGGCTTCTCTGGTACTACCTCACCTCGTGCTCGCAGCATCTCAATTGTATATGCGGCGTAGGCTTTCGATTTCTTGATGCGGCTAATGCTTCCAGAGTTCATACCTGTCAGCGCCTCAATGCGTCTGTATGGTATCCCTTCATAGAGGAGGCTCATCACCTCACGGCGTCTCCGTTTTCTTTCTTCAGCACTCTTTAGTGATGTAATTTTTGTCATGCTTGCAATTTTGATCAAAATCGACCAATAGTGCAAGCATGGAACGCAAGCAAACCGCAAGCAAGAGCACACATGAGCAAGAAAAAAGACATAGTTTCGATCGCTGATTTAGTGCCCGATGACCGTAACGCAAACACGGGAACCGAGCGCGGCGCGGGGGCGCTTGAGCACTCTCTGAGGCATTACGGGGCAGGGCGTAGCGTCTTGGTCGATAAAAACAATCGAATCATTGCAGGCAATAAGACGATCGAAACGGCTGCCTCGATAGGCATGGAAAATGCAGTCCTGGTAGAGACTACCGGCGATCGTGTTGTCGTCGTGCGGCGTGCTGACATAGACCTCGACAGCCCAGAGGGCAGAGGGTTGGCCATAGCTGACAACCGGGCAGGCGAATTGAACCTAGCCTGGAATCAAGAGGTTTTGGCCGAGCTAGGGGAAGAGATAGATCTATCACCTTACTTTTTTGAGGATGAGCTGGACTTCTCAGGCATCGAGGAACCCATAGAAGGCCTCACCGATGATGACGACGTGCCAGAGCTTGGAGAGTCGCCAGTATCAGAGCGGGGCGACGTGTGGATACTTGGCAATCATCGGGTGATGTGCGGGGATTCAACTGACGCGGCTGATGTGGCCCTCTTGATGGATGGCAAAAAGGCCCAACTGGTACACGCAGATCCCCCCTATGGAATGGGCAAAGAATCAGAGGGCGTCGAAAATGACAACCTTTACAGAGAGAAGCTAGACGCATTTCAGATGCAATGGTGGGGGGCGTTTAGGTCACACATCGAAGATAATGCAAGCGCTTACATATGGGGAAACGCGGAGGGATTATGGCGGCTTTGGTATTCGGGCGGTTTGCGCGACTCGGAGCGGTTGACGTTCAGAAACGAGGTTGTTTGGTCGAAAGGTTTCGCCCAGCAATTCCACGCGATGACCGAGGGCGTTAAATCGTTAAGGTCTTACAACGTAACGACAGAACGCGCCATTTTTTTCATGCTAGGCGAGCAAGGGTTTAACAATAACGCCGACAATTATTGGGAAGGGTGGGAACCAATACGGGCTTATTTAAAAGAAGAGCTTGCTAAGGTTGGAGACATAAAGTGGGCAAAACGTGCAGCCGGTCACAGTGTCAAAAGCGGGTGCCATTGGTTTGACTCTTCACAATGGGCAATGCCAACCGAGAAGGTCTATAAGTCCTGGCAAGCTGAAGCCAAGGGTGCCGCATTTACGCGAGAGTATGACGACCTAAAGCAAGAGTACGACGACCTAAAGCAAGAGTTCTATTCGACTCGCTCACACTTCGACAATACCCACGACAACATGACCGACGTCTGGAGCTATCCAAGGGTTCAAGGCGATGATAGGCATGGGCATGCTACACCGAAGCCGGTTGACATGCTTTGTCGGATTATGAAGTCCAGCGCCTTTGTTGATGGCCTAACGGTTGAGCCATTTCTAGGAAGCGGTTCAACACTCATAGCAGCCGAGAAAACCAGCCGTAAATGCTACGGTATGGAAATCTCGCCGGCCTACGTCGATGTAATCATTAAGCGCTGGCAAGACTTCACAGGCAAGGAAGCAGTTCATGAGAACGGGCGTACATATCAGGAAATGTCAGACGTTAGAAGTTGATCGATATTGATCAATCTGTTAAGCCACTGTAAAATAATGCACAGGGCAAATAATCAGAGCGATCATGTCTAACTATTGGCGCACGGCTGGCCAGGCCAAGAACCTCTTGGACCTCCCGGAAGAACTACCAACCCGCCCAGCCGGGTATTACGGCGTCAACATGATCGGCGGTAAGATCTCAGGCTTTGAGCATAACCACCAATTTTCGAGCCCTCGAAAACGTGCAACCATGGTCACTAAGATGCTTAGGACCTCCCCGGTTCTATCGCTCGCTGAAGATCTTATCACGTCCAGAGTCACCGCAGTCCGCTTGACTGTGCCAAGGCACCCGGCGTAGCAGGAGAGGCAGCGCAGGCGCTAGAAATGTGGCTGGGTCTGGGTCCTTACGAGGATTCGGGCGGTCGCATGGGCGACGGAATGACGCCCGACAACCTGATTAGACATCTCATGTCGGCGAAGTTCTACGGGCACGTTCTTTTGTCCGAGGCGTGGTCATATAATCGTGATGAGGGCCTGTACTTCGTCAATCTTCACCGTCGACACCAGATGTCCTATGACACCTACATCACCGAGAGAGAAGGCAGCGGTAGGCTTCTAGCAGTCACCCAGCGGTACGGGCAGATGGGCAACGCGATAAACGGTCGCGTCTTGCCGATGGGCGAGTCTCTCTGGTTCGTTAACGGCGTATCGAATTGGCACGACGGCGAATCTGTACTGCGCCCGGTATACCCACATTGGCGCAGTGCTACACTCAGGTATCGCTTAGAGGACCAGCTCGCTAACAAGTATGCAGACCCGCCCACGGTGTGCTCGCTTGATATGGAGCAGTTTTACAAGTTCGCCAACTCCGATGATGGAAGCCCGCCCAGCCGGGAAGACCTCACCGCTGAAATCGCGGGATTAGCTGAGAAGCTAACTGGTCTCCATAGTGAAGAGTCAGGACACTTGATTTTGCCCTCATTCTGGTCTGTTTCGGAGCGCTCAGCGCACAGCAAATACGACCCCTCCAGTCTCTTAGCTAGTGCCAGTCATCACGAGCGAGTCTGTGCAGAAAAGCTTTTCGTATCAACGCTTCTACAGGGCCGTGAGGGCGGGGGCTCTTACTCCATGGTCAAGACCCAGGCGGAGCTGGCAATAACGGGAGTCATAGACACAGTACAGTCTATGCTTTCAGCTCTTAACCGTCAGACGGTGCGCCGGTTTTTGTCAGTCAACTTCGGCAACCTCAAAACGTCTGAATATCCCTATGTGAGCTTTGACCGCTCATCAGCAGGAAAGATTCCATGGTGGCAAGAAAACAGCGACGCATTCGCTAGTTTTGTTACGTCTGGCATCTTGAACGCGACGCCAGAAGATGAGCGGGCAATTCGAGCGGCGTCGGACCTCCCACCAATACCAGACGACGAAAACCCGACCACCCTAGACAGGCAGGCGAATGCCGCAGGAGGGCGACTCAAGACGGCACAGGGCCAGCGGGAAGCCCAGAGGCCGGGAGCGTCACCCAGGCGAGAGAATCGCTTTGTCAATCGCTTAGTACAGAGGGGCGATGGTGATGGTGACGATTAATCTAGCGCGACGTCACAAGCTTCCAGGGTACGTAAGCAAGGCAGCCCAAAAAGGGCTCAAGCTTTATGATGCTGGTTTCGGCGGTGATGGCTTAAAGGCCCAGACAATAGCAGACGCTAAAGCGGCGGCGGCGGGCCAGGGGTGGACCCACGACAAAATCAAAAGGGCGGCGGCTTGGTTTGCTCGACATGAGTCGAGCCTAGTCGAGGGCAGCTTCGATAAGGACAAGCCAAGGCCCTCTGGCGTTGCGTGGCTTTTGTGGGGCTCAGACCCAGCAGACGGAGACAAGGGCAGAAAGTGGATAGAGGGCACGGCGCGAAAACTTGAGGATGCGAGCGAGGAGCTAATGAGAAAAGACAAAAAGTATTCTAAGGGCTCCGAGTCGCTCGGATATGAAAACGAGCGCGTGGCTGTACAAGTAGCAGAGCAGCCCGAATCGGGCGTAATGCGGCACACTGTGTCACCTGGCATTGACGTGCTTATCGGTGAAGATGACACCGTGTATTCAGTCATCGCAGACGCATCACAGCACAGCGCTGAAGAGTTTGAAAAGTGGCTGAAGGATAATGACTATAAGGCCCAACCCGAAGAGGGCGACGGCGTCGAGCGAGAGGACGGGGGCAAGGTCTACAGGCTCGACGATGGGAGCGATAGCGCAGAATACTCAAAGCCAGTGACAACGGGCGAGGATTTAACCTTTTTTGCGCTAACTGAGGATTCAGACGCTAAAGACTTGCACGTACTGAAGGCCGGGCCACTCTTCGACCTGGATTCAGGCGAGCTAGCCTTGTCGCTGTCAGAGGAGCGCCTCAAAGAGATAGCCGATACTAGCCAGGCCATCTTGACCAGTGGGCACGCTATCCCGTTGAGCTTCGAGCATGGCATAGAGGCAGGTTATCGCGGTGTACCGTCGGCAGATCGGCGGCCCTACGGGCAAGTAACTGAAATCTACTACGACGAAAACGTAAAGCAATCTACGCTAAAAAACGCTGGACGGCGCTCGGTCGCGACCTAGTTAAAGCGTCAATGGTTGACGATGAGGTTAGCGCTTTAAGAGTGTCGCCACGAGTCAGGCTCACCCCAGCATATCACCCCGACACAGGCGAGCTGTTAGGTGAGGCCGGGTACATAGACGTCGTTTCACTCACGACGCTACCACGTCAGGCGAAAATGGAAAACGTAGCGCTATCAAGGGCAGATGGCGAACAAAACGAAAACGAATCAGAAACGGATAACGACGACGAGGCATGTTGCGACGCCGTCGAAGTCCAAGGGCACAAGGGCTGCAAAATGGCAGGGCAAGACAAAGCCAAGGCAGAGCAGGTAGTTGAAACCCTGCTAAGCCGAGGAACCGAGGAGGCCGCACGAATGTTAAAGGCGTGTGACCTCGCAGAGGATGCGACCGGGGAAGAGTTATCTCGAAAGGTCGCGACGATGAAAGATGAGCTTGAGAAGGCTCAGATTGAGTTAGGGCGATTTAAGGCGGTCGAGGCCGAGCGTGTACAGGCTCAGCTCGAGGCAGAAGCGAACGAGCTTCTGGACTCTTGCGAGCTTGTAGGAGCCGAGCGCGACTTTTACAAGGCTTCACTTTTGAGCGATAGCCAAGAGGCGCGAGAGTTCGCCCGAAAGGCTATCGAGGAAAAAGGCGCTCCAGACCAAATGGTTAAGGTTAATGAAGCGATCGAAGCGGCTAAAGAGCGAGGGGCACTCGTTGCAGATTTCGGTCTCAACTCTGAGCTGGAAGAATTAGCACGCGAGAACGCCGATACCGTTGTCGCCTTGTTCGCTGCAATGCCAGCGAATCAGGTTGTTCGAGTCGGTGAGCCAAGCGGTATTGACGCTGCAGGCATCGAGGCGCCGGTTGTTACAATCGACGCCGCGAAAGCAGAGCGAGAACTTTCGCGAATTGCACGAAAACTAAAGCAAGAGGGGAAAGCTGAAACACTCGTGGGAGCCTGGTCGCTTGCACGCACTGAGCGAGCCGATCTAGTGGCCGCTATGAACGGAGAAAAATAATGGCCGCCAATGAATTAACCTACGCACAGGCAAACCCCCAGAGCTTGCTCCGGGATGCAATGTTCGACATGTTGCCCGAAGTGGAAGCAATGTCGCTCGCCTACAGTCGTATTTTCGGCACCCCTTCTTTGCTGGGTCCAGGTGAGATTGGCCGTGGACGATCGATCGACATGTCGAACGGTGGACCTCTCCATGGAAAGCTTTTCGTGCGCAATAAGCGCGATCTGTTGGGCGCTGCTCACACAGATAACGGTGCCACTGCTCTGAGCGGTCAAACCATCGGCGCAGCTCGAAGCAAGATCGATCGATTTGCACCTGCAGAAGTCGCTTACACAATGAAGCAGTTCAGCGGCTATGCTGCCATCCCAATGCATCACATTGAGCACGGTTTTCTCGACCAGGCAGGCGAGGAGCTTCTGCTTACTCAACGCTCTATGGCGTCTGTTCACCTTCAGTTAGAGCGTCTGGCAAGCAATTTTTTCTGTGGTATTGCTGCCGACAACAACGGCGTGTCCCCAGGATGGACCGAGGTAGATTGGCAAGCGGCAGCAACGGGCGGAACGGCCTTGTCGTCTTCCGATGACTTCATGTCAGTCATTCACAGCGTTATCCAGGCGGCTCGTATTCGGGCCGCAGGAAAAGTTAACGCTATGTACTGCAGCCGGAAGGTCATCGACAAGTTGGCCGTGGAAGCGTCTGTCCTTGGTCGTGTTTTCGTCCGTAACGGTGGCACAGCGGCTGTAGATGCGGGAACCGAAAACCTCAAGGTAGGCGGATTCAACTCTCAGCACGTTTTACCCACCGACGCTGTTGTTGAAATCATGAAGCAACACCTGGGTCTCGACGAAATCGTCATCAGTGACGGGCTCGAAGAAAACGCGGCGGGCCGTGACTACATCTTCCCAGCCGATCGCATGTGGATTGGTTCTGCTGGTGAAGCTGCAGTCAGTTTGGGCGCTGGGTCGCAACCACGACTCGTTAGTGGTGCTGGCTCATTCGTGAAGCTCATCGGCAAGGCCGACGTGGCTATGGGTCCTGAGGCTGGTATTGCTCCTCAGAGTTACGAATGTATCTCAGAGGTGTTCTGTGCGCCTATCGCCTTGTCTACGGACGGCGGAACCGTGATCAAGAATCTCGGCTAAGGTAGGGCGACCGGTGAAGCTGAAGCCATATGACAATATCGGGTGTGCATTCATCCACGATGACCGGGGGCGATTTGTGCCAGTCGGTAGCGTTGCATGGCTTCAGCCTGAGCGGGCAGAGAAAATCATGGCAGAGGGGGCGTATCAAGGCGTTTTAAAAGCCGTGGAGCCCGCCGAATCACCAACTATTTCGGAATCCGGTCGGGGCCAGCAGTCCCCCCTCTCTGCTGATTTATCCCCGGCCGGGGACCGTTCCAACAGTCGCGATGATTTGATCGCGCAATTTCTTTCCTTGCATCATTCAAGACGTAAGAAGCTAGCGAAATTACTAGGCGCAAAAGGCCGGATCAAGGCGTCTGTCGCCGATAAGTATATACGGTCAGCGGACATACAGACCTTGGAGCTTCACACAGGATTTCTCGGGGGGGAATAGTGGCTAATCGTGAAGCACGTGAAGTAAAGCGTCTACTGCAGGCACGCGACGACAGGATCGATCAAGCGGTCGAAGATTTTGCGATTCAGGCAGAACGTGTAGCTGAGAATATAGGGCGGCGACTCATCGCGGCTCTTGGCTCCGATCCTGACGAATGGCGCGAACCAGACGGTGATGACGGCGTGCTAATCCTAGAGACGGCGCTAGAACTGAGACTACAAGAATTTGAAGACCCCGCTCAGCTTCGAGCAAGTATTCTCGATATGCCTATTGTCGAGATTCAAGAGTTCATGCAGGCGGCCGGTAATGATATTCGCGACGACCAGCTTAGAGACGTTGTGGCAGAGCTGGCCGGGTATGCTGAAGAGACTCTATTCATTCAGGGCGAGGCTACAGCACGCCAGGCTCTTGACACGGTAGCAGCTGAGGCGCTGATTGAAAGCTACGTTAATCGGACGATAGACACCATCGCGGACGTGGTAGACGGGCCAGCAAGGGCACGAATCCGAGACTCCCTGGCAGCTAACTTGGGAGAGATGAGCCCGCTCGACTTGGCCGAGCTTACCAGTACGCAACTTACCGACAGAATCCCACTTTCGCTCACTGAGGCATACACGCGACTCTCAGAGGCGGACAACTTCGTCAACGAGGTACTGAGAACCACACTCGAAAGTAGCCTAGATGAGGCAGAGGGGCCAGCGGACGCGCCTCGGTATGTCATGGCCTACAGAGGCCCAGACGATGACTTAGAGCGCCCGTTCTGCGACGTGATGAATAACCACGTGTTCACCGTCGAGCAGCTTAACAAGGCGAACAACTCGCAAGGGCTACCAGTGCGCACATCATGCGGCGGCTATCGATGCCGACACAAGCTGATACCAGTACGCGATCGATCGAATGAAGCGCTTAAGAGATAGGGCTTAAACGGGAACAGACGAACTCATCCAAAGGCTAATACGGCAGCACAAAAGCCAGAGCCAAAAAACCAAGGCGCAAGCGTAGGAGACGGCGGGCATGATTTATCAAATCTCAATGGACCAGGCTTTCACGTTTCGCTGGAAACCTCACAGGGTACCGGACCCCAATCTTGCAGCGCCGAACCTCGTAATTAAAGCGGCGGGAGTAACATCAACCACGGCGCTAAGGAAAGACGGCACAGCGACGATTACAGGCATTCCAGACAGGTATCGAGCACTGTCACCAGCGGGCGACAGCGACAACCTAGCCGGGCTGGTCGGGTATCCGGGTGGCGGGTGGTATCTATATCTAAAGGGCCACGGCGGGCAGATGCCGGTTGAAGTCTCTCACTATGACGACTCATCCAATTGCTACATCTTTGCGGAGCCGTTGCCGGTGGGCATACCGTCAGACGCTACCGGCTCAATGTTCTCAAACACTTGGACCGCAACCATACCAGCAAACACTTTTGCGGCTGTCGATAGGGCAGGGCATTACGAGATTACATGGTCGGCAGATTTTGATACGGGCGGTGATAACACCGATGAACAATACTTTAGAGAGCGGGGTCCAGTTCGCGTCGTAAACAATGCATTCGATACCGGGTTAACAGCTCGAACCCTCAAGACTCTGATTCCGCAGATGGCAGGCACCGAGCCTGCAAATCGTGACGGCTGGCAAGAGATGATTGATATGGTCGACATCATAGGCACGGTTGAAAGCTATCTCCCTGCAGAGTCTTACGCTGATCAAGTATTGGGCGCCCAGTTTCGGCGGGCTCATGCCTTGATGGTGGCGAGTCATGCGGCTGAGGTTGGAGCGCTTAACCTTGACCCCGAAAGACTTCGATCGTTATCCGATCAAGAGTTCGATCGACAGGCTCGCCGAATACACTGGATCGATTTAGACGACGATGAGGTGGTTGATGCAGCAGAAAAGGCCGTTATCAACACCAAAGCAATCAAGCTTACGGCGTCAAGCGCTGCAGCCACTTTGAAAAGTTACACAGACGGGGCGCGATATAGACCGCTCCTTACAGACGACTCTGACAGGTAGTCAGGCTAGAGGGGTGAACCATGATCATAAGAGACCAGCAAGTGGTCGCAGTGGGGCAGACCACGGCGAACTTTGACAGCAACGGGTGGACCACGATCGACTTGTCGACGGTCCCCGCCAATATGACGACACTGCAACCGGGCGCCGATATTGCCTCGATACTCATCGAGAATAAGCACTCATCCTCTGCTAGTGCATACGTGGTTTACAGAAACGACGTCAACGCTATGGCAGCAACTGACGGCTTTGAAATCGAGCCGGGCGGGTGCTAGGTGAGGGCCAAGTAAAGAACATGAGATACATCTCAGTCCGCTCAACTGCTGACAGTGGCACCATCAAGCTCGTGATTCGCTCCTATCGAGATGCCAACGCATCACCGTGGAGTTGATATGAGCGTGTTTTTCTATAGACCACCCGTGAGGACGGGCAGCGAGGCACCATCCAACACACTGCAGGCAAGTGGATCGGATAGGGTCATCGCAACCCTCACATCCGTTACTTTAACAACGGGCTCAGGCCAGGGGTTGACTGTCAATTCTACCGGCGCTACAATTATGTCTGTACCTGCGCGGTCTGTAACTACTGGAAATATAAGCATTAATATGAGTCTGCAGGACTCTGTCGTTTTGGTGGATACCTCTGGGGGCTCGGGTACCATCAATCTTCCAGATGCCAGCACTGTGAATGCAGGTCGATCATTTTTGATCAAGGATAAGGGTGACGCGGCGACGAATTCGTTCACATTGGGCACGAATGGCGGGCAGATAGACGGGGGCGCTTCCTTAACGATAAATGAGGCACATGTGGCCGTTACGTTGGTCTGTGACGGCGCTAACTATTGGATTGTATAGATCCAAAAACTAAAACCCCTGGGCAGGGTAAAAAGGGCAGAAAATGAGTTATAAAATCGGAGCAGTCAGCTCGACTCGAATCGATAACAATGCGATCACATCGGCCAAAGTCGCCGACAATGCGATCGGAAGTGATGCAGTAGCCGACGACGCTATCGTCGCAGCGGCGATTGCCTCGGATGCCGTCGGCGCTTCTGAGATCGCGGCCAATGCCGTTGGTGCTAGTGAATTAGCCGATAGTGCCGTGGATACGGCGGCTATTGCCGATGCAGCCGTTACGGCGGGAAAACTGGCAGCCAATCTCACTTACGGTTCAAATCTAACTATTACTGGCAATCTGACGGTTAACGGAACCAGCACAACCGTCAATTCCACCACACTCGAAGTCGAAGACAAAGACATCAAACTGGGCAAGGGTAACAGCGGCTCTGAGGTTGCCGATGGTACAGGTATTATCTTAGAGGGTGGCACTGGCGCTGATGTCAAGTTCGTCTACGATGCATCGAACGATCGAATGAATCTCATCGATTCAGACGATAACTATGTAGCCTTGAAGGCTGGCAGCATTGACGCCAACATGAGCGGTAACGCAGCCACGGCCTCAGCTCTACAGACGGCCCGCACTATTAGCCTGGCTGGGGACCTCAGCGGGTCGGCTAGCTTCGACGGTTCTGCGAACGTCTCTATCACGGCAACAGTAGCAGCCGATAGTGTCGCGCTGGGCACTGACACAACCGGTGACTATGTTCAGTCCCTATCGGGCGGTACGGGCATTCAGGTTTCGAACGGTAACGGAGAATCGAGCACCCCTAGCCTGAGCCTCGGTAGCCACCTCCAAGACATTGCGCAGCTCATCCCATCGGACGGGGCTTTTATCGTGTCGGACGGCTCAGGCTTCGTCGCTGAGTCGGGTGCCACTGCCCGTACAAGCTTAGGGTTGGGTAGCGCTGCAACGTCAGCTACAAGCGATTTTTTCGCAGCCGGAGACGTCTCAACATTCGGCGCCACACTTGTCGATGATGCCGACGCTTCAGCGGCTCGCACAACTCTTGGACTCGGCTCGGCTGCCACGTCTGCCAGCGGTGATTTCTTTGCTGCCTCGGGTGTGTCTACTTTCGGCTCGACATTGGTTGATGATGCTGACGCTTCAGCGGCTCGCACAACCTTAGGGTTGGCCCTCGGCTCAGACGTCCAAGCATACGACTCAAACCTGCAGAGCGTTTCGAATCTAAGTGGCCCATCAAGCGGTGATGTCATGGTGACGATGAATCCGGGCGGGTTTTCAGCTACTCAAGCCATTGGCGATTTCTCAGACGTCAGTCACGCCATAAAAGAGGCAGCGAATCAGTATACCCCTAGCGCTAGTGGCAACACGTTAACATCGTTTCAAAAGTACACCGTTGTAAACCTTTCTAGCTATACCGGCTCGACAGCCACGCTCACACTTCCAGAGATTACCGCGTCAGATGTTGGCAAACCCATGATTTTTAAAGCTGACTCAAACTGTGCCAGCACTAAAAAGATCCGAATTGAGGGTAAGACTCTAGCAAATAGCAGTGTTCAACAAATAGATAGCGCCGGATTTTTTGACCTGACTGAAGCTTATCAGGCGATCACACTTGTGCCCGTTGCGTATGGCAGCAGCGATTACCAGTGGTGGATCGTGTAAGTCGATAATCTCCCCAACACAGAGCCCTCGGCTGTCACCATTTTAGGCCGGGGGCTCTACCCCATATCGAGAGGCGGGAAAGTTGTCATACAAGACAGACAAAGGTTTTTTAAACGTCGCTGTATCCGGTCAAGATACGGTCTCAGCAGATGAACACACCGACACTCTAACATTAGTTGCCGGTACCAACGTGAGCATCACGACTGACGCAAGCGCCGACTCAGTAACGATTTCATCGTCTGCCTCAGGTGGCGGCGGTAGCAGCTCAGCATCATACGCGGTGTTAAACGCTCGGGGATATGCCAAGGTGGCCTCTAGCTCTTATCTATATGCACATGTCTGGGATGGTGTAAGCGTACCCGGCCAATGGACTCAAAACATAGGCTCAGCACCTTCAAGCGCTGCCTCTGGCGATACGATAAGCGTAACCGTGATGAATGGAATGCTCTACATGGGGCTATGGCAGATACCGGCAGACGCTGAAGCTGTGAGTCTAAGTGCGTCTTGGTATCAAGCGTTCGGAGCGCTAAGGACTAGAGTCAGGCTGTGGAAGTGTACGCCCGGCGACAACTCGACGACGTCGCAGACATGGACGGCCATCGGCTCCGGTGCGATTAATGCGACGGCGGGAAGCTACCGCACACACACTGCCTCGGAGGACTTCAGCTCGGATTCGAACAGGACAGTGAGCGCGGGCGATGTTCTTGCCATCACGTTCGACGGGAAGAATATCGACGGGAGCAATTATTCAAGCTCAAACTCGAATAATCGAGCCACCTTTCAGCTTGCGGTACAATTGGAGTGGTCATGATAACAGGTACCCTATACGTCAACGAGATCGATGGTACGTGGGAGTCTGGCCCGGCTGCCTACATTGGCGCCGACCCTAGCAACTCCGACCGGGTGGTGGTGGTCTACTTCCCAACACCGCCGAACGACCCAGTTGTGCCTATGCCTGCTGTGGTAGTGTCAGCGCGTACAGCGAGCGAGGCGCCCACTGACGGTGAATACATATACGTTGCTGACTAGTGGCGGGGGCGGGCAACTACCATTGATCGAGCGCTGGATGCTTTCGAGGACGTCTGCAAGTCTATCCTCATCTTGGCATCGCTCGATGTCATCCATGCCTTGGAAGCCCTTACGGACTAGCAAATCTCGATGAGTGCGTAGGGCTGGTCCGTACGCCAACAGTCTACTCTTTAGCTCAGACAACAGGCTACCGCTTGAGGCTGCACCATCATCATCCACATATGAAGGCATAGGTACGTCGTTGGTTTTTAGCTCGGCTTGAAGCTTGGCTGCCTGCTCCTCTGTGATGGGCGCAATGCCTAAGGCGCATTGTATCGCGTACCGTCGAGAATACGTGGATGCGCTTCCCATGGCTTGCATTGCATTCATTCGCTTACCACCATCGGCTGACATCGGGAAATAGGTCAACAGATACTCACCAGAGCAAGCAATTCGAGTCACCATAACCATCTCACCGTGTAGCCAGTCCACCCCCTGACTAAGAGAACAACCCGCAGAGGTGAGGCATTGCATCGCGCTATCCATAACATTGTCTAAGGCAGCGTAGCTCCAACCAGCTCCGGGCGCCCTAGCTGTTTTGACGGCGGGCTGAAGTTGTTTCTGCGCTTCAGCAAGCGCCGCGTCTAGCTTGGCTGTAGTGTCAGACCATTTCATGATAGACCTCGCAGTCTCCGACGTAACGCCGACAACCCTGCAGTCATAGATCTATGCTTGTATTCCACAAGATACGACTCTAGACGCTCGACAATGTCGCTATTTTCCGGCGCCCGCTCACGGTCGAGAATGCTTTGAAGTCGAGCGATTACGTGAGCCCGTTGCACGTCGCTTAATAGCAGCGCCTCATGCAAGCGTTGAATGTGGCTATCTTGATGTGTTATCATGTACCGTACCCTTTCAGTGCCGTACTAACGGCGTTGATTCTGAGGACCGGCTTCTCCGACAATTAGCCGGTCCTCTTTTTCCTTCCCGATATTGCTCTATACTGATCAAAGAGTCAAAGCATTTAGACAATTTTGTCAGTTTGGTGGTTGAGTGCCTAACTTTTCCCCTATTGAGAGTCGCGATCGGTCGCCTTGCTATTACCTGATAATATCAGGGGTTGGTACATCGTTTGGCTCGGTGATGCCACCTCAGAGGACTTATTTTGTAGCGTCTGAGGAGAGCGGATTTAAAAATTATGCTCGCTCAGTTTCGATCATGCCTGGGCAGGGGTTCGAGTTCGCTCGGTCGCTAGAGGAAGAAGACGCGATCATAGAGTCCGAGCCGGTCTCGGTGCATATGGTTTGTCGCGATCATATCGATGCAACCGACCAAACAGACCCCGGATTTATCTTTGGTCGCATGGGCTTTAGTGGGGCTGACTTCACCGCTCAGTTGACTCAGACCGTCGATTTGTCGAATACGCCGACAGTGCATTGCACTACGGTCGCAGGGTTGGCGGCTGGTGACATCGTGCACATAGGGCAAGAGGCGATCGAGGTTGGCGCAGTTGATGTAGCAGCAAAGACTTTTACGGTCGCGGCTAGTGGTCGAGGGCGATTAGCAACCACCAAAGCTCGACACGTCGTCTCTAATGATGATGGTGTCTTTCCACTAGTGACACAGCCTGCTGTATTTTTTCGGGGGCGCCGAGCGGTCATCTATGAAGCATCGCTCGGTGTCAATGGCGAGCTACCAAGTGATTCAGAGTGGATCGAGAGATTTCGTGGTTTTGTCGCTAGTGAACCAGAGTTTTCGACCGACGGCGGCCTGGAGACTGTCACCATTAACATATCACCGCTTACAGCGGCGCTAGACCGGCCTCTATCGCATCGAAGCGGAAAACTACGGTTACACCCCAGGATACACTCGTTCGACGGCTTACACGCCGAGCATATAGCGTTTTTCGAGTCGGTTAAGGTGGCAGAGTATTTCACGCTCGCAGTTGATGAGCCGGCAACCGGGCCGGTCACGATTGGCGGTAAGACCTACACAACCCTCGCAGAAGGAACGGCGCAAGTATTAGACGGCCTTTTGGCTTACTCTGACAACCCAGACTCAGTCGAGCTATACCCATATAAGCACCCCAGGCGATTTGTGTCGTCTACAGGTCGCAGCGGCGGCGGTATTGAGAACGGCGTGTTCATCGATCGAGATGGCGACCATGTACTACTTCGCGACGTAGACGGAGGTCAGCGAAACGACAACGACAACTTTGTCGGCAAGGATGCGTCTCTAATTGCTAACAGCACGCAAAACGAATTACGCCTATTAAAGATTGGAGAGTCGAGCGGGGCTAATTGGGCCACGGGTGCGGCTGCCTCAGTTGCATGGCCAAAATGCATAGCTGACGTCCTGACAACTCAAGGCTTTGACAGCAGCGAACTTTTTAACGGGCTGTTTCAGATCTTGTTTTCTGAGCAGGGCCGTGTGTTTTCGTTTTTGCCCAACTATAAGTACTCCATCCCTAATGCGGCGCAACTCGAAGCAATCCCCGTTACCCTACCTCTGCCGCCCACAGCGACGATGACCATCGCGAGGGATGCACGGCACTATCAAACCTTTTTGCAAGAAATAACCAGGGTGGTTTTGGATGGCCGGGAACGGCGGCAAGGGGCGACAACTTCCGCAACTTGTCGAATGCGGCGGATGCGTACAGCGTAGGCCAGACCAACGAAACGGCGCACCCTAACACACAGATACCAGCATCAATTCTCGATTTCTTTGACGGGGGCGACGCGGCAAAGATCGATCTTGAAGTCGCTTACGACAGACGACCGACGATCGCAAACACTCAAAGCCGAGCGTCCATAGGCAGGCGCGTCAACGTCAGCACCCCGAGGGCCTGGTACTATCCGGGCAGCCGGTTTTCCGATGCTCCAGTGGACTTCTGGCAATTCGAGAAGTGGATAACATTCGACAAAGACCCAGGTGCGCCGGCTGGTGGTAGCGTACTTTTCGACGTATCGATGGGCGGTGATGGCGATCCAATATTTCAGATCGTTGTAGGGCCAGCAACGGCGGTTACGGTTGACGGTGAGACCGGGTATCGGTGTGAGGTATTAGAGGGCAAGTTTCTGAGCGACGACGATTTCGTTATTCGCGACTATGGTGGACCGGTAGCAGAGCGGCCCTTGTTTTCGCCTGCCGTTCGATTCGCGCCTACCGTATCGGTCGGCTCGATGTTGCTGCAGCTTCTAACAAGCTCCTCCGGTGGAGGCGTAACAAGCGCCACATATGACTTGCTACCATTAGGCGCCGGCCTTACAGACAAAACCACGAACCCACTAGGCGCAGACGTAGACGTAGCGTCATTCCTCGCGATAGCCGAGCCGGTAGGCCTTAACTTCAGCCCCTTGTTTCGATCGGGTGACACCATACTAGACATTATGCGGGGCGTGTTGCTGTCGGTTGGATACGTTCTTGATATGCGGGTGGATGACAGCGGAAAGTGTAGACTGGCAGCGGTCAAGGTTGGAGTTCCGAGCGCGTCGGATGTCATCGCGTCAATTGACGATTCAGACATAGCGGGCAGCCCTATTCCATCATCCCCGGCGCGAACTTCGATCCGTAATATATTCAACTTCGCAGCTAACTTTGATTACCAGGGCGATCCCCAATTCGAGCAGGAAATCAAAGACACCGCATCAATTGAGGCGTTCGGGGAGGCAGACAAGCTCAATGTGGACCTGCAAGGAGCAACTCTCAACTTAGATCCAGGCTCAGTACTGGCAGCGCTACAGCCGATTTTTTCGAAGCTACGTCTTGAGATGGCATTTCCCTACAGGCTGTACAAGTTCGGTGTGCGAGCGGGGCTAGCTGCACGAATGAAGGTTGGCGGAGTCTATAAGATCTCAAGTGGTCAACTGAGAGGTGCGAAGGGGCCAGGAGTGATTGATGCGATCTGCAGGTTGCGATCGATCGAGTGTGAAGGCTTTGAGCCTATCGCAAAAGTCGAGTTCATTCACTTCGGGTTCGCTGGTACTGGCTGGGCACCATCTTTAGCAGTCACGGCTGCGAATGGGGCAGTGCTGACGGTGCGCACTAATGACTACAGGCCAGAGACCGCACAAGAGGACCTAAGCGGCTTTGAGGGCATCACGGCAGGTGACACCGTCCGGTTGTTTGTGGGCGACAACCCAGGGGCGGGAACGTCTCACACTGTGGCGTCTGTGGACTTGGCAGCGAACACGATCACACTTTCTGCAAACCCCGGATTGGCGGCGCCGAATGACGGTCATGCAGTGTTGGCTTATATCACGCCAGACATTAAAGCGGACGCGGCTACGATTCATGACGATTACGGCTTCATAGGGAGCGCAAAACTCACATGACAGACGTCTTTATCTCGCAATCGAGGCCAGCAATAGACACTGACAAGGTCATCAAGTACGGTCTGCCAATCGTGGGCACGACGTTGCAACAGTTCGCGGTGGCGGCTAATTCTCTGGCAGGCGGGCGGGGCTTCGCGCACGTGCAAAAGACGTACTCGTATAAGATGGCGCCCACAGCTAATGCTAGTACGGTGAGCGTCGAAAACCTGCAGGAAGATCCCCACGGTATCAGCTATACATACGACGTAACAATCCCGCAGATTCACCCGCTCGCTAGCTCAGTTGGTCTAATCATGATGCTACAGTGCCATGATACAGGATCGAGCGAGCCAGAGATTAGGATCAAGATGAATCGAATCTCGGACAATGCAGCGATCGATCGAGCTGACAACGGCGACGCAATGTTACTCAATATCAGCAATCAATCTCTAGCAAGCGGCGGGAAGACTGAGAGCGAGTACCCAGACGGGCTACCCGGCGATGATATGCAACAGGTTTATCCATTGCGCACAGTGTTTTGTGTTAGCGAATCGGGGGCGCAGGCCAATGTCGCGACCGGTCCAAGAGCGCTAGAATACGGGAACACTCTATCACCTGGTGACGGCGTTCGAATCACCATCACAACTGACAACGTGCGTATATGGTCAATCTTAGCTTTTGAGCAACCAAAACTGGTGATTGCGAAAACCTAGAATGGGATACCGGTCGCCTCGCGTATGGCGTCAATATCGTCTACGCCTCTTATCACGTTGCCTTCTACAACTGCCACGCCATCAACTATCGGGATCATGGTGATTGAATGCCCATCATCTACCTCATATGCGAGCCCCACGCCCGTCTGCCAGTCGGGAGCACTTCCAGCTCTAGCAGGCACAATCCCTTGGTGGATACTAGTCAGGCAGCCAGGAGACGCGGCCGTAATGAGCTTCTTACCGTCAGGCGTTTCGAGGAGCTTTTGGGCCATCTCCAGACGGTGGATATGCCCATAGATGATACTTGAGGTAGCTGAGCGTAGATACTCAGCAGCGGTAGCACCACCTTGATTTTTCGCCTTCGATCCGTGAATCACTTTAATCGAATCGAATAACCAGTACGGTTTTCCGTATGGCTCTATCAGCTCAATGTCGAGACTATCCAAGGCCAGTAACCGCTTTAGGCTCAAAACTGGTTCTTCCTCTAGGCTGTCAGCCGTGCGGAGGGTGGACGCTTCAGGGGCTTTAGCAGCTAAAAAGTCAGCAATTCGCGCCTCATGATTTCCAATCGTGTATACGCATTCAGCGCTGGGGCACATTTCGCGTATCGGCTTCAACAGACCAGCGTAAAGTTCGCGCATCGCGGCGTTAGTGGTCTGCTTTGTGTCGGGTGTAGATGGCCATCGCGTCGACCATGGAGCAAGATCGAGATGGTCGCCCAAAAAGACAACGTGGGTAATTCGATTCTTCAGCATTTCGCAGATCTTCAGAACACAGTCGATCGCCTTTCGATCGTGCATGGGTACCCATCGGCGCATACCCGGCGCTGTTAAGTCTTCCACAACTCGAAAACCGTGCTGAGTGTCAGGCACTATCAACGCCAGTCCGTCAGGCTGGCCAGTCGCCCATGGCTTACGGCGAATGGGCTCATCGACCGTAATCGGAGTCAACCAAAAATCATTGGCCCGCTCTAAGTGTGCAGTGACTTGGTGAAGCTGTATCACTTCGCTGTCTTTTGCTAAGGCTTGCCAGGTGTTCGCCTTGAATCGAGTTACGATCCAATCGTCGCCAACATTGGCAGCGCTTAAAAGATCGTCAAGCGTCTTAATGTTTTTGGATGTGATTTTACGAGTATCTCCAATTATCTCATCATCTAGCTCGATCGCGTCAGGGGTGGAGTTAGGCAAAATCAAAGCCCTTTCATTTTTCGCGACCTTCACCCGTTGAATAGCCCGCCAGGCTGTCATTCGGGAAAGTCCAAGCGCTTTAGCCGCAGATCGAACACTGTCGAGACGCTTGTACGCCTCATAAACGGCTAGGTCTGAGGGCTTAACGCTCACTTGATTAGGCCCACCGTGAACCCAGCAAGAAAACCAACTGACAAAATAGATAGTCCAATCATGATAGTTGATACCTTTGACATGGGGCGGGGGATTAACTTGAGCGTGTTTTCAGCGCTGAGCGCTCTACGCTCTAAGTGGTCAATCGTCGCATTGTTTGTTGTTTCGCAGCGAGTCAACAGGGCGTTGAGTTTTGGTACCACCACCTCTTTGCACTCGACGGCGCGACGGGTGGAAGCGATACCCCACAAGATGCCACGACAAGACACAGTGTGCCCAGGCTCTACAGGCTCTGCGCCGACACATTTCTGGACGGGAGCAGGTGGCGAGAAAAGAAAAAAAGAGGAAGAAACACGTGTATCACTCATCACCCCCAAACAAGTCTCTCACTTTTGCGGCTAGATCGCGGGCGGTCATTCGATTGAGCTTGTTTTGTTTTTTTTCAATTAGTTTGATCGTCTGCTTATGCTTAGCTTCAGCGAGAGCCGTCTTTGCTTTGAGTCGCTTCGTTTCGGCTTTAACCGTTTTCGTGTGCACTTTTTCCGCAGTGTCAGCGCTAGGCTTTGATCGTGTCGTGAGAACCCAGCCAGCGACCAGGCCCACTACAAAGAGTAGTACTTCAATCAATCCGTCGTGCATCGATTCGACTCTTGATAGCGGCAACGATAACGGCGCTGAGGGCGGCGCCAGCACAACCCGCGGCTATGCCGTAACCATCAGACTTCAAAAGGTAGCCCCAGACGCAACCGACAGCCAGACAAGCCAAGCGAACAGCAGCACGAGCAATTCCATCAGCGGCGTAACGCTTAATATACGGTTTGATGGCCTGCATCACACCCCAGACGGCGACAGCACTTAAAGCGCCAATTCTCAAAAGCTCATCGTCCACGTTTTGCCCTTTCTTTGATGATGCCCTCGGCTATATCGCGAGCGCGGCGGGTGCGACCGCTCAGAGTCTTTAGCGTTTGTTGCTGTGACATAAGCTCACCGACTAGCGTCTCGGCACATGAAGACGGGCCCTGCCGTACACGGTCGCCCGTATCAGTCGAGGCAACTAAAACCGAGGCGGTTAATACGGCGGCAATCGCGCCCACAATAAGCTCGTGTGTCATCTCCTACGCTCCGATTTTTTGAGTATTTCAAGGGCTCTAATGATATGTTTGCTGTCAGCCTTTAGGGTGGCGAGCACTTCCCCATGCTTGACAACGTCGCGCTGTATCGCTTGAAGGTCCGCTTTTAGCTCGACTACCCGCGCAGCGTTTTCTGATACCTTGCTGTCGACTCTTGCCGAGTACATGCCAACGGTAGCAATCGCAGCGATTATGCCCATGATTTGCCCAGTAGGTATCCGCAAGACGTCAGCCATCATTCACCCCACAAACTAAAAGAAAGAACTTCAACGGTACTCGCGTGATGTAGCGATACACTCGTGAACGAGTGGACCGATTGAGGCGAGGCCTTGGATGGGATTCGCCCGGTCTCAGGCAGCTCAATGGTCACATTATGCCAACCAGGAGAAGCCGAGACTGGAATGTGCACGCGATAATTTTTCAAGAACAGCGGGTCGTGGGCATCCTCAGCATCCACCAGCTGTATCCATACATCGGTGGCCGTTGTCGGAGCGTGGGCTCTTATATGTACCTGGTAGTACTTACCGTCTGTATTGGCCTGGCCTAGTGGCTTACGCACGATCCAAGCACGATTGCACCCCTCGACAGCTAGATGACGTCTTGGCCAGCCGTGTTGAGCAAAAGACGGAACCCCGGACCATGTGATAAGGCTCCGAGGTCGCCCGGTCATAGCATCGATCGACGACCTAAAGGCGTGCGCAAAGTAAGAGCTTAATGATTGCCCAGAAAAAAAGGATTCAGACGGTAACGGGTGAACACTGGAGGAGTTAGGCCGTGCATCGCGACTGCCGTCTAGGTTGCTTATCTGACGGTATGCAGACGAAACTCCAAATATTTTGACGGCACCACCACTAGCAACAAATGTGAACATAGCCACGTCATGGTAGGCCCCGATCGCGGGAACTGTGATGCTGCCTGTTTTCCGTTCTCTTACACCAGAAAACACTAACTGGACTGAGCTAGCGCCGCACTCAATGAGCACACCACCACCACCACCGGCGGCGGCCTGGCCCTCAACCTCAAAGTCGATCGTCGTGAACGCAGAGCCAAGAACGGGTATCCGCCAGTTGCATACCTCCCCACTTGCTGGGGCGCCATCGGAATGCAGCCCGCCGTCTGGCCACCCCTGGTTGATGGGGTGACACGTGTTGTAAACGTGCGCAGTGTTTAGCGTCGCGGCTAAATCCTGAAACCATTCATGGGTTGGCGTTTCCCCTGCGCTGCACTCTGTGGGGAGTACAGGGGCTCCGGTGGTCGAATATGGCATTGAATATCCAATCTCTGATCGGTCTAATTATACGACCTTGATCAAATTCGATCAATCGGAGATAATAATGGGCGGGCATGCCACCTTGGAAACACCAGTGAGAGTAACGACTAGAATTAAGCGCAAAACGCTCAAGAATCCAGCTCTTTCTAGCTGGTCTGTGCGTGATATGAGAGACCTCGCACAAGAGGCGGTGGTACTCATTGACACACGTGCGTTTGATAAGTGTTTGGGCCTTAACGACAAGCCTCACCCCACCTATGAGCAGCTCACAGGAAAACAGGGCAAAGGGGCCTACTCTACACACTGGGGAGAAGTGCGAGCAGGCAACCGAAAACCGCCAAAGCAATACGGCTCGACAAAATCAAAAGCCAGCCGGAACTTGAACAAAGTTGATCTACAGTACAGCGATAGAATGAGGCAGTCGTTTCGTTTTGCGCGTGCGACGCGGTTCACCGTCCTAGTTGGGGTCTTTGGTGATGCGGCTATGAGGGCTCATGGCACGCATGCGTTGAGGCCGTGGCTAGGGCTATCACCGAAAGATCGTAAAAGCTTTATTAGGACGGCGCTCGATATAATCAAGGGCGCAAGATGAGCGATGCATTCGATCGGCTGTTTTCGCACGTCTCCAAGACAATCCAGGCGCCCCCAACGGGCACACTGACAGCCTATCCAAGGCTCAACGGCAACAGGTTTACAGACGTCGATGCGGGGGGCGGTGTACGAGGAGAGCTTGAGGAGTATCTAGGACAATCTCGGGTTTTTGAGCTGGCTCTTGAAGCTGTATCAATAGCGCCTCTTAGGATGGGCGGCCCGGTGACCACGGCTTACTCGCTAGCCTTCCCCGTGCGTGTTCGATACGACGCGCCAAACAACTCTGAGTCGAGAACAATCCTCAGGGAAATCACCGAAGACATTACAGCCATCATAGACGCGATCGAGCGTTCGCAGTGGTACACCGTTTCTGGTCTGGCAACGCTTCAGGCTACGCCGGGCAATATTAGCCGCTTCACCTTATCGGATGAGGCAGACAACACACACACCGGGTACATCGGAGCGGTGCAAGTGACCGCCAGTATTGACATATAAGGAGGTCATTTACCCATGAGTAAATCAAGCAACATTTTCTCGGTATCTGTCGCAGAAGCCAGCGCTGAGGGCGGCGATGTTGATTCTCACTTGATGCCAGACCCAGACGGGGCAGGCGTTACCTTTGTTGGTATGGCTACCACAGAGGGCAGCGTTGATAGTTTCGCGTTTGAGGAGGGGAGCCATACTCAAGAGGGTAGCCGCTCCACCCCTGGCCAACAGGCGCTTGCTCCGGTATCAGTCCGCAATACGAGCGGGGCTACCCGGTACGGCGTGGCGGATGGCGATTTCCTGCGAGTTGGCTACCCCGACTCTATCGAATTGACCCATAGACTAAGGGGTGCACAGGGCGCAGCGCCTACAACTCAAGCATGGGGGAAGATTCTAGGTTCGGGTCTCGGTCTGTTTTCTCCAAGTGTCGCGACTGCTTTATGCTCTGAGGATGGCAGCGCGGACGGGTCTGACTTTAAAATCAGCTCCGCCGACAAGACGGCAGCCGGTATCCAGGTCGGGTCGCCGGTCCGCGTAAAGGCTACAGGGGCCTTCACTGACGAATATGCAGTCATAACTAAGATTAATGATGACGGTACTGACGCCACATGCAAGGTTTACCCTTCATTCAGCTTTCAGCAGACCCAAAACGCATCGATCAACTTTTGTTTTGCATACTATCCAGTTATCGGTCGCACGAATGCAGCCCAAAAAGATCTGCATGTTCGGTTTGCGATGGGCGCTCCTGGTACGTCTGCAGGTGTGCAGACGCTTGCAACGGGTTGCCGGTTGACCGGTTTCACGATTTCCGAGGATGGCGGCATTGCGCAGATTGCAACCACCATGAGGCCAATGGCAGTTGTGAGCGAGGATGAGCTTGCTGGTAAGGCGGGCGTAGTGGCATCACCAGAGAGTCCCGGGTTCCCGATGACTCATCGCGCTGGGTGTCGCTTGGATATGGGCATCAACCACAAGTCCAGCTCGGCTCCAGTGGCCGGTGCTCGCTCTTACCTCCCTAACTTCAATCACACGGTGACGGTAACAATCGAAACCGGAGAAGGAACACCAGAGACCAGATCGATTCTTCGTGGCCTTACTCACGAGATTCACAATGCTACGTGCCAGGTCTCGATCATCACGGAAAAGAACACCACCTTTCAACAGATGTTGGTTAAGGATGAGCGCAGAGCCCTATTCCTGGGCTACGGTCCGAGCGGAAGCGGCGAAGGGTGCTGTTTTGCAATTTTAAACTCTTCGAGGGACGACGGCTCCAGTAGCACAACAGCCGGAGACCAATCGCGAATCCAGCAAACAACCAACCTAAGAGCGGTCGAGGGTCAAGCACTCTGTGATGTCACGGGTCTGACTGATGCTGAGAAGCAGCTAGCCCAGGCACCTTTTATGCTCATCTTTCCTAAGGCGTAAGGGTGACGCATGCTCCAGAGGGTAACGACTACACAAGAGCCCGTTCGAGTTCTTTTGCTCGCTGATTCTTCGGTCTGGAATGCGCAGATAGAAGCGGCACGAAAAGAAGTCGATCGAGAGCTAGAGGGGGCGACGGAGTCGAAAGACTTTATCGATGATGTAATCAAGTGCGTGCGAGCTACAAGCGGTGAACATGCCGAGGTTGTCAGGGTTCTATCAAGCCTAAGCGACGGCGCACGAAAAATGCTCGGTGATGTACTTACCGAGGAACAACATAACGGAGCGCAAGAGCGACTATCAGAAGCTATGCGGTCTGAGGACATGAGGCAGGGCCTAGCCTATCTTAGGGCGCACGGTGTTGTCGCTATGTATCGCGAGTCGTCCAACGTGGAAGACCTGCTTGACGCCAACCCTGAAGGCGCTACGTGGGCAACTGTCAAAGGGTTGTCGCGTGAACAAGTAAGAGAGGCCGAGAAGGCAGCCGGGCCACGGCCTAGAATGGGCGCAATGCTTAACGCTCAGGCGCTAGACGTCGCGAGAAAGGCAGCACGCACACAGAATGATTCAGGCTTGGCATATGCGGAGCACATAAGTGGCCTAACGATAGAACAACAGATAGCCGTGGAAGACTACGAACAATGGGCTGACAAAGTCGACCTAGAGGTCTTTCGGCGCTCGGTGTGCAAAATCGACGGATTCGATCTTGAGCGAAGTGATGCGGGCTATCCGGTGGAACTGTTTGTCGATGAGTGTGTTGAGTCTGCTGAGGTCGTAACGGAGCTAGCAAGGCACGGTCGACAGGTTGGCCGCTTGGGAAACCGAAAGCCTGATAGCTTTTCTCGCCATATGGCACAGGCGAATCAGGCAACGGGGGCAAGGCGCCGGGGATGGATGGCAATGTGCACAATGCGTCAAGGGCGGGCGTATGCCGTCCATCCCTGGCCTACATAAGGAACGAGGCAAGTGCGGGGGGCGCTTCAGCAATGACTTGAGTGAAAGCGAGCGACGTGTGAGCTGGTGCGGATTCAACGCGAGATTGATCGACTTACCTCCAGTGGTCAAGGTGGATTCGATCTTGGGTGTAGGCTTACCGGAACGAGTGGCAGCCCTATTTCGTGGTGAGCCCGATGAGGCGGGATTTTTCGATCACGATGAGGTCCAGCGGTGTCCGCTCGTACAGATAGATAATCGCTCACCTCATTTTTCGCCGGCCTGGCTGTCGGAGTGCTCTGACACAGCGAGAGCAATTAGTGCAGGACTGCCGGAGAAGTGGATAACAGGCAACCCGACAGAGCTATTGATCGAGGTTGTTTCCATACTCAAGTCCGAGGCCGAAAACGCAGCAAATTATCGCATGGAACACGATGAGGAATGGTAGCCGATGGCAATCAATAAGATCTCAGAAGAGGTAATCGAGATACGGCTTGAGGGGGCCGATGGTGTTATCTCTGGCTACGCTAAGGTCAATAAGGCAGCTGAGGATGCAGCGGACGGGCAGAGTGATGCCCTAAAGCGTCAAGCGTCTGAAGATGACCGGATACAACGAAAGCTCACAGCGGCGCGTATTGCGAACATAAAAGATCGAAACAAACGCGAGCTAGCCTTTTTAAGGTCGCGACACGTTGAGGAGATGAGGCGGGCAAAAAGGCACGGCGCCAACCTTAACAAGCTACGCAAAGCCCAGGCACAGGAGCGCTCAAACCTCATCAACCGGCAAGTCACACGAGACGCGGAGATTCAGAAGAGGGCTAATGAAAAGGCTGCCAAGTCTGCCGACGTAGCAGTGGGTGGCCTATCGCGACTACAGGCCAAACTTGTCGCGTTCGGTGGTGCGGCTCAGACATTCGAAACAGGTATGAGGGTGGCAGGCGCAGCAATGCGGGCGCTCAGTCAGCCGATTGACCTAGCAACGACTTTCGAGCGAGAGTTCAACCTTGTACGTACCTTGTCCGATGATGTCACCAACTCAACCCGTCAAAACCTTTTGGACCTTGCGTCGCAGGTACCACAGACACAAATAGAAATAGCCAGAAGTGCTTACAACGCACTATCCAGGGGTGTGTCAGAGGCTGACTTGGTGTCTTTTCTCCGCACAGCTTCACAGGCAGCCACGGCGGGCAACACCGACCTTGTAACGGCGTCGGATTCGTTGCTGAAGTCGCTCGGGGCATTCGGCACAAAAGGGGAGACGGTCGCGTCAATTGGATCGAAGATTTTCACGACAGTTAAATTAGCAGCGACTAACTTTAACGAGCTGAATGCATCGCTGGGTCAAGGCTTAGCCGTTAGCTCTTACGGAGTGAAGCTTGAGGAGCTTCTGGCCATTGCAGGCACCTTAACAGAGACATTAGGTGTGAACTTCTCAGAGGCGATAACCAGAACGAATGCACTTATGCAAGTGGTCACGGGTGCGACAAAAAAGAATCAGGACGCACTAAAGGCCATAGGTGTCGAGTATGGGGTATCGGCCATACGTGCTAAAGGCTTGGCTGCAGTGCTCGCCGACCTAAGAGAAAAAACGCAAGGCTCAGCGGCTGCGCTTAACAATCTGAGCGGGAATCAGCGAGCTAGACAGGGTCTGCTTGGCATTTTAGAGGGCACGAACTATCAAAAGCTGACAAGCTTCCTCGAAGAAGTGCGAACGGAGACCGACGGGCTAGGCAAGGCGCAAAGAAAGGTTGCTGGAGATGCCCAGGCAGCCAGAGACCAGTTCAAAAGCTTGTCTGAGTCTGTACTCAGAGACTTAGGAGAGGCAGTACTACCGCACCTAAACAAGGTCATGCAAGAGCTGGGTGATTATCTCAAGGACAACAGAACAGAGATTGTAGGCACCTTCAAAGAGGTTGCCGATGCCGTGGTCTCTCTTGGCCGGTTCTTGGTCACCAATGGCGATAATATCGTCACCTTGGTTAAGAGCATTTTTGCCTTTCAGGTGGTGAACTCCTTCACGGCTGCAGTGGGCCAGGCAAACAAGAGCTTGAGCGTCATGGGAGCAACG
>FUIF01017654.1_pt1 | contig 31794 bp, 38 predicted proteins | sample 1003461 | NCBI WGS metagenome assembly FUIF01 (sample SAMEA80401918, study PRJEB19352) | marine metagenome
CGAACAGGAAAGTCTGCGAAGAAGATGTCGTCCGACAGTGGCCTGAACTGTGTCGCCGTCATTCTGCAAATTCCTTCGATTCCTTGTCCTACCATGCCGTTAGAAAGTGGCTTCAAAAAATCCCCGGTCGCCACCGGGCGGTTATGCGACCGTTGGTTGAGCCGCGAACAAGTTGTTTGGTGACGACCGGGGGAGAGCGAGGCCTCCCTGACCTCGAACGGCGGGGCATACCGTGCCCCGTTGCACGCATAAAAAAAACGCCCCACACGACCTGCTCTGTCTTTGTCGCAGACAAGCGGGATCGTGGGGACGCTGTATCAATTGAGTCCGTCATGCCTGCGACGGAAATCGACCTTACTGCATTCCGGAATTTATGCAATACACAATTCGCGAAATTATGCAAACAAAATCTTATTTCTGTGGCAGCCAGTCGTGCGATGACTTCAGCTTGAGTGCCTTTGTGATTGCCGGGTATAGGTTTGCGTGCGGCATGTTTGTTCCATCCTCCCATCGATAGTAGGCCGAGAGCGACGGAGATTTTGTTTTCGATTTGTTGAACTGTCCGACACGCTTGCACACTTCTTCGACCGTCAGTTTCGCTTTCTCTCGCAATCTGCGAAGGTTCTGACTCAATCTTCCTGAGTATTCGCTCACGTCTGGTTCCTTGCGCGCAGGGGGCATCTGATTTCCTTTCTTGTCTGCGACATTGAAAATCCATCATAACCCCATCCGTGATCATTGTTTATCGTTAGCGGCCCCGTTGACCGTCTCCTGAGTCAAAAAAGTTCGTGTTCTACCAGCCGATTAGCGCATGGTCAGTTCAATACATGACTCAGTGGAATTGGTGGCTTTGCCGGTGGCATCTGCTCCTGCAACTCGGCCTCGAACTCGGCACTGTCATCCTGGTTGTGAACGGCAACACGATGCACGAACACTTTGCATGGCACGCCGCCCTTGGTTGTGCCATTCCAGATGCGGCAGGGGACGCCATCAATCGTCGTGATTGTGCTTGTGGCTTCGATCATCAATTCCACTGGAAAACTCCTTTCAAAAGTCGTGTGCTAATTGCCGGGATGCACAACCGCGCGAACCGCTGCATCTTTCGATTCCAGCAGCTTTCGCAATGCAACGGTCCTCTCTGGGCCGGACTCGACAAGTGCACAAACTGAATGCGCAAGTTCGTAAAACTTGATCGATACCACTTTCAGATGCTCCGGAAGATGTTCGTACTCAAACCATTTCAACATTCGATCTTCGTTCATCCCTAAGTCCTTTCAGAAAACGTGTGCTAATGCTGGGGTAGAAAATGGAGCCGGTCCGTGATGCTCCGGCTCCGCACTTTTGCGGCTGGCTTGCTCTCGACCGATTTGTCGTCGGACGTCACGGCGAACTTGCTTCCGGCGGATACGAGTTTGACCGGTCGCGACACACCATCCAGTGGCCAGCCTGATTGGTATTTTGCACAAATGGCCGGGGCGGGAATTGAACCCGCTTTGCGTGGCTTATGAGGCCTCGTGAGATACCTACCTCCCCCCGACGAAATGAAAACCGCCACCGCAACCGGTGCAATCGGTAGAGCAGCAGTGACGGCGGTATGGTCTGCACACTGGTACCGACAGACCACTATCCGCGCGAGTTGGAATGAGGGGGATCGCGCGGCTGTGAACGCGATGGATGTTCGGACATCGCGGTTCATCCAGACAATACCCTCTGCCGCCACCCAGGAGAATGCTGGCGCAGTGCATGCGAGGACACTGCACATAGACTGACGACAGAGGATGTGATAAAAGACCGCGCACGCCTCACACCGCAACATGCACGGTCCCTGGTCGGCGACGCGCCGACCTACGAGAAGATCAAAGACCCGGACGGCAAAACGGCAACGCACCGCGAAATCCAAGTACACCAAGAGGTGAAAATGCCGTCCGGGCGTGTAAGAAAATCCCGCCGGGTGACGATCCGTGCGATGACATCGGGCCACAACGTCAATCATCGGGCCACCCTGACGGGCAAGAGAGACAATTAGGAAACGAACGAATTGAACGCCGCCGGCTGCGGCAATTTGTGAACCAGGCTGGTTAGTTTGCGAACGGCTTCCCGGTAACTGACGTCGTTCACATCGCGAGACGCATGCCCCAACACAAAACGACCGATGCCCCATTCGACTTCGTCGTATTCGACGTTGCAGGTCTTGCGGAACTCCTGAGGCGTGTAACGCTCTTCGATTCCCGCTTCCTCCTGAATTTTGTAAAGCCACCGGTAAAAGTCGCGATTCCAATCGGGGAACGTAAGCAGCCGCTGCCGTTTTCCGGTCATCCATTTGAGGTGATGCCGCATCGTTTCGTTCAGCGGGATTACCACCGGCTGCGGTTTTCGTCGCATCGTTTTGGCGGGCAAGAATTCCAGCCAGCCATGTTCGTTCTCGATCGATCGTAATTCCGGAATGGGGCAGGGGACTTCCCAGTGCACGGATGACAGCTTCATCTGCCGGCAGTCGTTGCGCCGCAATCCAACATTCCAGAACAACACCAACGCCGTTCGCCAAACGAGCGGGGCCGGCAATGTCGGATGATCCGGCCAGGAAGCAATACGGCAGGCCTCGTAGATGCGACTCATGTCGTTTTTTGGGACCAACCGTCGTCGAATCATCGTTTCTTCCTCCCGCTTCTCCGCGAAAACAAACCGCTCCAGAATCTCCAGCCCACGACGATTGCGACCGGTTCGCGGACCGCAAGTTTTCAAAATGGCTTCGACATGTCCGCAGACTTTGTTGATCGTGCGGTTGGACTTCTCCTCCAATTGCAGCAGGTCGCCGAAGTCGTCTAGCATTTCGTCGTTGATCTCGCCAATACCCAACGGACCGTCCGACTCCATCAATCGCGACCAGTGCGACAGTGCCGTCCAATAGTCCTTGAGTGTTCCCCGAGCCCGTTTCTTTGCCTTGAGCCGGGGCAGATGGTGCTTCTTGTAGGCTTCCAGCAGCGTCATTTGCCGTTGCTGATCTTTGGTGGACAGCGGTTCGTCGTCCACGGAAAACAGGCGCAGTTGCGGTGCAATACTCATCGGCACGATCTCCCGTATCGGGAATCTCCGTGCGGTCCGTCAACTCTCCGTACTGGAGATTCCCGTCCATCTTGGGATTGCTCCTGCCGATTGCGATCCGTCTCGCATTATGCTCGGCATTGTTGGTCTTTACGACCGCCGCAAGTCGGGAGTTATCCTGGCGGGAATGTCAGAGGCTGCGCGCAATGACACCCCCGAAACCAGCCAGTGGTTTCGAGGGTGCCGATATTTCATGGACGCGCGGCGCATGAAAAAACCCGTTCGAACAATCCGACTCAAACCCCTAATGCGGGGTTGAACGGCGGAAACTGGCTACCGCCGTCCACGGACGTCCAACGGGAATACTCGCTGAATGTTAGTGGCGTTGATGACGACACGCTAGTCATCTGGCGGCATTAGTTATTTGAGTGAGAGCCAGATTAACGGACGAATGCGGATTGTCAAGAGGCTGGTTGGAAAAAGTTGTGATCAAATCATTCGTCATCATTCGAGGGCCGTGCATTCAGGTGATACTCGATTCGTTTCAACTCGACACGGATTTCAGATAGCTTCGCGAGAACAAACAACAGAAAACCACTGATGCCCATCGCACCGCCACCTCCGTTCGTGGCGGCTGAAACAAATGCGGCGACCAATAGAATCGTTCCAAAAAACCAGCACGTCGATTCGAAGCTCTTTCCCTCTTTGGGATGGACTGGCGTTTTGGTTGGACCTTCCTTCAAATCATTTAGGGACTGTTTCGTCTGCACCTGAATTCGAGTTGCCGCCTTAACCCGATTCTGGTTGGCCGCATCCATGCCGAACACGAGACCACAATTCGAGCATGAGACTTTTTCGCGGTGATGTGAGACGTGAGTTTCAAAGTCGGTTTCGCAGTAAGGGCAAGTCATCGAGATGCGCATTACAGCCTCCCTGGTATCGATTCGTGTTGCCGTCGTTCATCGTTTCCACATACCATCAGACAGCAAACAGCCAGGGAGATCAAACGAATGAAAGGCCAACCTAATGACAGGCGTAATCAGTCTTGCTCTGCCGCCAGAAAAAGTGGCGAAACTCCTGGAAGAACTCATTGACCAGAATAAATTGGTTCTGGAAATCCTGTCGCGGCGCACCGCAGATGAAGAGGCCCCGCGCGTTTCCCGCTTGAGAAAAAACGGTGATTACGAAAGCGTTGAAATCGAAGGCGACGAACTAACTGTGCGAGTAGACAAGAGCGGATATATACTGTCGACTTCCAGAAAGGGAAGCCGATGGAGGTTACGCGCCGATGTCGAGAGCGGAAGTAATTCAATTAATCAATATACTCATTTGAATGCGATCCGAGGTCAATTACGACGAACTTGCCATCAGAGTTTTTATAAACTGTTTGTTCGAATTCCACCTGCAGATAAGATCCTCGATTTTTGACCCGATGAAATGTCAGCTCCTTGCAGCCAAAGATAATTGGTGTGTCATCGTCGTATTTTTCCATTTCACGTCTTAGAGTTCCTACTGTTGTCATAAAGTCATTTTCCTTTCTCAGATCTCTTCTACGGCAATCATGACTCAAAGCCTATTCAGGATCTTGCCACATGAAAAACTTTCTCTCCCCACCGGACTACCGTGAGGCCAGCGACTATCAAGAGGCGGAGGATTGGTACAACAATTTCGATCACGACCAGGGAGAGTCTCCGGATGCGTGTCTCGACTACGCAAACAAGCTGTTCGACTATACGATGAGCCTGCAGATTTCGATCGAAAGCAAGGCCGAATCTACGTTTCGTTTTTCCGCAATTCTGTTGGGGGTGAGTCTCGCTGCAACAAAGTGGCCGGGAGTCACTGACACACTGGTTCGGATGGCAGCGCCTTCGATGGTTTGCTACGCACTGGCAATCGTATTCGCCATGTTGGCGAAAAAGCCGACGTTGGTTGCCGGACCGATGCCGATTCGATCGACCTTCGATATTCACGGAAATGAACACGCTGCAAAGCGGCGCATCGCAGCGGCACTGCGCTGCGCCGTGACAGGACTGACCTCGGTAAACGATTGGAAGGCTCGGCGAACAGAATGGGCGACCTGGCTGGTGATTGCGGGAATCGCCTGGATTGTTTTTGTTCTCGCCATTGTTCCCGCCGCCACAGGCTACATCGATTACCTTGTCAAGAATCTTTTTCCCCCGGCCTAGTCGGTGTTGGCTCATCAGTTCGGATAGGATTTGTCGGCGGGGGAGGCGAAGTCGGCGGTGGTGGTGGCGGAGCTTTCGGACCACCCTTTTCGCCTTTGACTTTTCCATCACGACGAACCGGAACCGTTGGTGGAGGTGGTTGCTGCGGGGGTCGTGGATTGGACGGCGTATTCGGAGGTGTACCCGAAGGCTTTTCAGCCAACTCAATCTGCATGATGGTCTCCTACCAAAATGAAATTGGCAATCCATTGCTCTGGTAGCGACCCATCCGTGACGTCGCCTATCGAAATCCGTCCCAAAAACTGGACATCAATTCCCGGTGGGATCCCAGGAATTGTCAAATCGTCAAGCATTTCCCGGTGAAAGCTGCGTGGTCCTCACTACGTGTCTGGCGTGGTGTGCTGATGGAGGGGCGTTCGCCAACTGCCGATAAGCAGAAAAGAGCCGAGGTCCTCGTATCGAAGTGAAGACAATCCCGCGCTTCGGCAGATAGATACAGAGAACAGGAATCCATACTCACGCTTCGGATCGGCGCGACCGGCCTGACTCAGCGACCTAAACATCGCCCGGGGCCTTACGGCTTGTCCGCAACCCGATCGCGTCGATGCGGAGAATGAGTACAGGAAACAGAGAGGCGCGACCGGCTTGACCTAGCGAACTATACATCGCCCGGGACCTTACGGCTTACCCGCAACCCGATCGCGTCTCTCCGGGCGATGAGTACAGGAAACCCGCGCTCAGCGCTCGGAGTGGCATGAGGAGCCTGACTCAATGGTATAATGCAACCATCCGGGGCCTTACGGCTTATCCGCAACCTCATCACGCCACTCCGGGCGATGAGTACAGGATTAACCATCCTGTTCTCATTACATACTGAACACCGAATGGGCGGAGCCGGAATCGAACCGGCGACACCAGGATTTTCAATCCTGAACGCGCAATTTCCTGCATTTCCTCATCATTCGCCTCGTCTGCCTAACTGGGTAGAGCAGGGCAACGCTGGCCAGATATACGACCGATTCAATGCGCCAGACACGCGGACTCACTTTCCTCGGCTCCGGAATTTCCGGCGTCTCGCGGATTATGATTCCTCGATCGACGGTCGAAAATCCGCTGCTCGCCCGCATCCCTGTGCGGTCATGCTGAGGGGTAAACCTGTGGAGTAGAAGCCCTTGTCGACTGTCCGCACAGGGAAAGAATTTTCGACACTGCCTGGTCAAAAGATTTGACAAACCGCTTACGGCCAGTATCATCAGGATTCCTCGTATCCCAATGGAATCTCTAAGGTCCGAGCATTGGAAGGAGTCTATCCATGCCGACAGATCTCACCCAGTTGAAAGTTTCCCTGACGAAGAATGGCTATCTCAAAATTGCCGATGTTCTGAAAAGGCATCCGCGGTGGGAGGTCCTCGACAACATTCGAGGAGTCTATCCTGGCATCAACCTCGTTCGGTCGCAGGTGGCGAATATCATGGACGAGGAACGTACCGGCGAAATCCCCGAGTGTTGGGATGAGATACGGTCGTTCCCTGATGACTCAGTCGATGCGTTTGTCTTCGTTGCGATCGTCATGTCACACGTTGATCTGATCAGCGTATTGAGAGGATCCAGTCAGGGCGACTTCAAGGGGTACTTGAGGCGCAGTGACTTGAGCGACAAAGCGTTCACCAATCTTGTTTACGCGATGGCCTCGGTTGGCGCCTGTGACTACGTCAGAGGGGCGGAAGCAATCAGTTATGACTTGCGTAGTGTCGTGTACCACCTTCGTGATGCAGGATCGATTGTCGCTGATCTGATCGCGTCAAAACTCAGAAGGGCTGGCTGGCGAGGTCAGTCAAACTCTACTGAGTTTTTCAACGAGTGCGAGTCAAATGGCATCAATGACGTATTTGGAATCGAACCTCCACGGTTTCGCCGTTGGATGAGAGGGACTCTAAGAGTTCAGCCGCCAGAAACAACCTCTCGACGGCCATTACGATGAGGTGAAGCGGTTCGCGGATCGGAGGCTATGCCGACTGAGCCTCTACTGCGCCACCTTTGTATCCAGGGGAGACCGAGCGAGCGTCAAGATAGGTCTCTATCTCGTCGCCCCATTGTGTCCAGCCTTTTCGTGGTGCGCGGGCAAAAAGCTCAAGATACTTGCCGAAACTGCAGTCTTCGATGACGTCGTAGATTTCGTCTGGCTTGCGCGAATGCTCACGTTTTCGGGATGCAACCATATTGACTTGCCGCCGGCCGGGAGCATCAGTGCGAAGTTTTCCACGAACGCCAAACAGAAGCACTTCCGTTACGTTGCGAAAATAGAAGCCGACACCACGGCCATCAGGTCCACCATCTTTTCGGACTTTGAACCAAACGAGGTTCGTCTTGTAAGTGAATCCCCATGCGTCCATCACATCAAGCCCTTCACGCAGAAGGGCGTTTGGAACCCACAAATACAGATGACTCTTTTCTGCCGCATGCTTGTGAATGGGCATTCCGCAGATTTCATCCAGAGACATTGTAGGATACCTCCGGAGTCGCTGATGCTCAGGTGCAACTTTCCCGGTCCGATTCTGAAATCTCCACGGTGGATCGGCGAGAATCGTACCATATTTTCCGGAAAGTCCTGGAAGTGCCATCTGCGCGTCTCCGTGATATTTTGCTGGAATTCGATAAACTTTCGATCGGTTTTTCGGGGTTCAGATCACCACCCAGAGCAACTTTTCGAGGATTATGATGAATAGACCGAGAAATCTCAAGTATTTATTATGGATCTTATAAATAGCGTGAGGCTTGCGTTGTAGGAGGTCAGAGATGAGAAAAAAGAAATCGAATAAGAAGCGTGGACGTCCAACGAAAAACGCCAAGGACAAGCGCACCGTGCATCTTCACGTTCCGCTGACCGAGTTAGAAAAGGCTGAGATTGTTGCGTACGCGGAAAAAACGGATTAAAGCACACGCCTTGGGCGAGAGAAGTACTTCTGGCGGCAATCAGGAAATGATGTATCTATCGTAGTCCTACCACCACGGGTAGGGCTACGCTGCCTTCAGTATCTCCCCCGCGATCGCCGCTTCCAAACGCTTGGCCGAAATCTCGCAGTATTCTTCGGATTGCTCAATGCCGATGTAACGCCGACCGGTCAACGCGCACGCGACACCGGTCGTTGCTGACCCATTGAACGGATCGACGATCAGTCCGCCAGGCGGAACGACCTCAACGAGCTGCTTCATCACTTCGGTCGGCTTCCCCGTCATGTGATGCTTGTCCCGCTGCAGGACTGTCTGGTCAATACAACCATCGAATGGGCCGGCGTGTTCCGCCTTTCGACATTTCCCGTTCGTGCCCCAGATGATGTACTCGGCCTGATGCCGAAAATATCCCTTGTGCGGGGCCCGAGCGCCACGGCCTTTGTTCCAGGCGACAACGCCACGCCAGACGAATCCGCCGGCCTGCATCACGTCAGTCATCGTCGGAAGCTGTCGCCAATCGCTGAAGATCATGCAATACCCAGTGTCCTGCACGAGCCGTCGCAACTGGTCGCACCAAAGCGTTGACCAGTATTTGTGCGATCGCTGATCTCGCATATCGCCGCCAAAACTCGGCCGACCTAAGTCCTTCCCATTGTGGCAATACTTCTCTCGGGGATCACGAGCTCGTTCCCCGGCCGTCATTCCGCCACTTGAATACGGTGGGTCGGTAATTGCGGCCGCGGCGACGCCTGTTGGGAGCTGCTCGAGCAGTCTCAGAGATTCCCCGTGAAACAGCGTGATGCCGCCACGCTGAAAATACGGCTTCACGCTGGGGATTTTGATCAAGTCTTTCGCTGGTTTTTGACGACGTTTGGACATGGTGTCCTTGCCTTTCATAGCGCGTAGCATCACGCGCGATGGACAGCTTGTTTGTCCGTCGTTAATGATGTCAGAACGCCCTGGGAAGGTAGTAGCTCCCGGGGCGTTCGTCATTTCTGTATCACAAATATGCGATATTTATCGCATTCAAACCGTTGCGGCGGCTAATGCCAGTGCCACGACTAGAGCAAGTGTGAGGATGACCTCGCACCAAGTCGGGCGGGGTGCGAAGACTTTTCCGCAGCGTGTGCACTTTGCTTCATGCTTCGATACTCTGACGATGTAAGGGTGATCGCATCGCATTAGAGGTCCTGCTTCCTGCGAAGATCGTCAATGTCCGGATGATCGTAGCGTTGAGTTGTGGTGATTGAGGCATGGCCGAGAATCGCCGCTGCGTCTCGAATGCCCGAGTTCTTACAGATTCTCGTTGCGGCTTCGTGCCGGGCGGAATACTGGACGAGTTCTGGATCTGTGATGCCTGCTTTTTTCTTGCACTGCCGGAACTGAGTCGATAGTTTTGCCGTTGTCCAGGGGCGACCGGTTCGTGTCACGAACAGCGGCCCCTCTGTCCGATCACCCAGCGATTCGTCGATAAGCTCTGCCAGTTTTTGGCCAACCGGAATCACTCGCGGCTTACCGACTTTATTGGCCGTCTTGTGCTGCTTGAGGACGATCACACCTTTTTCGCGGTCGTAGTTTTCAAACGACGCCATCGCCAGCTCGCCTGGCCGCATGCCCGATTGGCGCAGGGCCTGGTAAGCCATTCGGTATTCGCGACTCGCGACGGCGAGCAGCTGCTCGACCTCCTCGGCTGTCGGCAATCGTTCCCGCCGACGTCCGCGCGGCTTCTCGATTTTCTCGCAGATCGGGGACGACAACTGTTTCATGCCGATCGCCCATTTTTCGAATGCCTGGAATGCAGTAATAATCGATCGACGTGTGTCCGGAGCGAGCCGCTGGCCGCGCTTGCCGACAAAAGCGGATTGCAGCCAGGTGTGGACCTCGGCGGGCGAAAGTGATTCTAACGGTCTATTAGCATACGACTCCGCAAATCCGGTGAGAAAATACCGATACATTGAGAGCGTTTTGGCGGACCGGTTCTCGGCCACCCATTGCAGGTAGAGGTCGAAAAGTTCTTTGATCGGCATCCTTGCCTCTCAGGTCGTTGAAGTGATTATGGAGCGGCATAACGGCTATGCGCCGCGTAGATGGCGCCACCACTTTCGGCCACGTGCCGGGCATGGTCGTAAGTCGTTGCGCTGCGGGCCGTCTGCACGCCGCTGGAATTGTGGATGAATACCTCGCCTCCATTAGTCGAAATGATATTGCCGCTGGCGTCGATCACCACATTGTCTGATATGTCGGCAGCCGCATCGCCGTTGTTGTGTTCGAGATAAAATTGATGCACACCGGAGGAGTTAAACTTGCGACCGCTGTAATCGTGCACCCCGGCCCCTGCGTCAATCGGGTAGCCGACCACAATCAGGTCATCGGACGAATCGACCGCGATATCGGTCGGGTATTCGCCGACAAGGAAACCATACTTGGTTTCCCACAATGTGGCCGTTCCCACGCTGTTGATTTTGATCAAGTTGTTGCCGTTGAATGATCCGGCGATCGCATACATATTGCCGCTGCTATCGGGTATCAACCGCAAGGCATTGACGTTTGTGCCAGGAGAACCGACTTGGAAATGCGAGTACCAGACCATTGACTGGTCCGACTCTTTGATCTTAAACAGTGATTCCTGCCGTCCAGACCCAATTCGGGTGGCGGCGTAAATGTGCGTGCCGTCCACATACAGTCCTTCGATCGCTCCCGAATCGACACTGACCGCGACGTCGCCCGGATTGATTGTCCAGGCGACAGCCCCGTCAGAGAGGGCCACTTTTTTGAGGTCGCCGGCGAAGTTACCGACGTAGACGTAAGATCCGAATATATAGAGCGACCAAACCGTTCCCGCATTGATCGACCACTGCACGACACCCGAAGCGTTGCGGTTGCGCAGTGACACGCCACCAACGATGTCACCACCTTCGACGACGTTCGTTCCATCGGTGTCGATCACGTTCAGGTTCGCGCCATGATCAGCGTTCCACTGCTCGACCAGAGACCCGTTAAATCGCTTGGTGGTGATGTATGTTGTTCCGCCACCGGCGATCGCATCACCGAAATATCTCCAGACGCAGTAAGCTCCGGAGACTAAACGGGCGATGCACGCTGTTCCTGAACCTATGGCATTATTCTTGGCATCGTACACTTTTTCCGTCTGGCCCGTATCGACCCAGGTGCCGGAATTGTTGAGGTAGTAGACCGACGCTGCAGCCGATCCGCCGGCGGCGAGGTCTTCATCCAGGACGACTCGGATATACTCCGGTTTGCCGGGTGTTGTACTGGGGTTTGTCTCACGCCGATTCATCAAACGCACCAATCCCCCGAAACGTCTGCCGCTAGCAGTGCGTCACCTGAACTGTAGCTGTTCCCAAGCGATTCACGGATGGTCTCCGTGTTCCCGGTGTCCTCCGTCCAGGTTGATCCACTCAGATAGTGAATGTTTCCGCTTGCTGTGCCGAAAGCAGCGAGGTCTTCATTTAGCACGACGCGAATCACCGATTCTCGGTCTGGATGGATCACTGGATTTGTCGCGCGGCGGCGCTGCATGTGCATTGTCAGTCCAGCTCCGGCAGTTCGGCGATCGACAGTTCAAGCTGAGTTCTTTGCGGATTGTGGTGATAACCAATGGCTGTGATTTGTGGGCGACGTTTCTGATTCGATTCAGGTGATTTGGCGTTGAGATCGATGCCACGATCGTAGATTTCGGAAATGACATCGCCGAGTTCGTAACCGAATTCAATCCCGTTCAGAGTGATGTCGACGCGGATAGCCGCTGCGTCTTCGAGGTCTCGCACCTCCGTTGCGTAAGTTGTTAGAGCGGGCTCATCCAATTTCTCGTCAGACCCGTTTGCGTCTCCATCGAACTGACTCGCGAACTCAGCATTCATCGAGCTTGTTGCAACAAACTGATCGAAAAACCGGTCGGACAGATCGAGATAAAGTGTGACGTCTCTCAGGTTCGGGCTGCTTTCATCGCGGTCGACTGTCACTTTCAGCCTCGTATCGCCGCGGATCGTTCCTGTAACGCGGACTCGTGGATTGGACTGTTTCATGATCTCTTTGGGGGGGAGATCGCCATCAAAATAGACGCCGATCTGGTCCTCCAAAATCCGATACGACGATGTGACCTGTTTCCATGCCGACGTGGCTTCGTCGTAATACTCGACGACTATCTTTCTCCGTCGACCGTTTTCATCGAGAGTAAGACAGTCGGTCATCGGCCGACGGCGCGGAATGGCATCGGAGAAAATGCCGCTGAAATCGGAAGGGTTATCGGGATCTACGTCGCCCGCTTCATTGCCGACCCACAACCGCCATACATTCTGGTAGCTCTCGAAACTGCCACCGCTTTTCTGAAAGCTGTATTCGTTCCCACTTTCGTCCGCAGCATCCCAATTCTTGACCAGTTCGTGCGTGATTTCTGCACGCTCATAGTCACCGACGGCCACCACGCGGTTTGCCATCGAGGCGATGTCTGTCGTCACGTTGAACTTTTCAACGTTGGTGTCGGTATTGTTGATCGTCTCGCCATGCCGTTGAAGGTAGATCTTTTTTCCGAGTCCACTGTCACCTCGCTTGAACAGTTTGACTTGACGTTTCAGCGTGAGGGTTGCCTGGTCAATATCCAGTCCGACAAACCAACCGTATCCGTGCGGATCAAGCAATCGATCGAGCGCATCGCTCAGATAAATACCTCGCGGAATCACAACGTTTTTCAGAGCAGGTGCATTTTCAAAGATTGTGTCGCCGTCTGTCACGGCATTGAAGATGAACGACTCATCGGGGTTGAGCAGATAGCAGAGTGACCGAACGGCTTTGTCGAGCGTCCACTCTGATACGGTGATGTCGTCCTGGGTTTCTCTTGCGTTTTCAGTTCGCGCCGATTCGGGATCAACCCAAAGACGATGAGTTGCCGTTGTGGGATGATTCTCACTGCTCATATTCCCGACGATTTTGTCATCGATCTGAGGATTAAACACGAGGTCATCGTGAAGCAGGACGACTTCATCGCCGATCGGGTCCCATACCTGCATCCCTTCCAGAACACTGCCGAAGTGAAACGGTTGGATTGACGCCACAACATTGGCCGAGTCAATCTGCAGTTGTTGCTGGACGACTTCACCCCAGAACATTGGCTGCAGCGGTTCACCGGCGTCATCGAGAATCCGCATCTCAAGTTGTCGTGACCATCCGGACGGGGTCGCCATGTCTGTGACATCGACACCGAGGCGGCCGAGATCGACGTCGAAATGAGCCTGGTCCAGATTTCGCCCACCCACACTGCGGCGAACACTTTTAGGCAAGAGCCAGCGTATCTCGTCTGTCAACTCAATGTCACTACCGTCCGTCGCACCCAGGTAGATCGCGGGAACCGTTGCAGATTGAACCGAAGAAAGAAACGGATTGTATGGTGTGTTTACCACGGCGTTGCCACTCCCGAGGTTGGTGCCGGCGGCCCCGTCGCATCGGCGGTGAATGTGATTCCAGCCAACAGGTCGGTTGTCAGACCGCCGCTGGTATCGGCAGTCACTTTGTAAGTGTAAGCCGATGCATCCGACAGCCCTGGAACGATGATTTCGTAGATGCGTTGCGCGGCGTCGTAATTGACAGTGACGTCGGACGGTGATGTCGGACCGGCTGTCCGGACGGCGGAAAAGGTGTCTGGCTGGGTGCCGCTGATGTCCGGCTTGAAACGAAACCGGATTGCGACATTGCCACCCGCCCGGATCTCTGTGTCGAGCAGTTCCGCCGAACCTGCGACCGTGCCCACTAAATCGCGATTGCTGTCGAGTTCCAGCGCGACCGTCCGGAAGTTGGTCGACTCGTTTTCGACGTTGTCTTTGTATCGTCGAAGGTCGAGCGTTAATTCCTGGCTGGCAAACTCTGCCGGAATGTCCACAACAAGAGGCGATGCTGATCCGGTGCCGATTCTGGCGGTCTTCGTGACTCCGTTGGCGATATCGTGGTTGCCGCCCTGTCCCTTCATCCAGAGCTGACGCGAGCGGCCACTTCGTCCACTTCGTCGGCGGCAACCGGTGAGTCGCATTTTTCGGTATTGAACTGATTCACCTACCGAGGCATAGACCGAGATACCATCCCCGTCAAAGGGGCGGTCATTGAACATCTGCCTTGCGTTACGAAGTCGCTGTGTCATCCGATTGCCACTGTCGTGAAGTTGGTTACATACGAGTTTCCGTTTTCAGAGATCTCCACCTTGACCAACACCAGGCGGTCGTCGGTAAATCCCGGTGAGGTGTATTCCGCCTCGAAAATCCCGTCTCCGTAGAGGTGGGATGCGTCGAAGGATTGAGACAATTTGTTGACGCCACTTCCATGCTCCCGCAAGGTCATCGTAGCGGTAGGACGGTGCCATTTGTGAGCGCCGGTCCCGGTGTCAGTGATGTTGATTGCGGAACCGCCCTGAGACGTAGCCACCTGTGCGGTCGAAGTTGTGCGGTTGACGACGTAGTAGGGTGTGTCGACTGATAATCCAGCTGGAAGTGTGTCGTCGGTCGTCAGCAGAAGTACGTCGTCGTTCTGCAGTTCATCGCTGTGTGAGATTGTGTCCGCACCAGCGTCGGCGGTGAATAAAGTTCCCCCGACCGTTTTGAGATTGATGGGGTTTCCTCCATGTTCCAGCCAGCAAGCGAGCTGGGCAACATTTCCCTGAGTCGACTTAACGCAGACATCCGCCTGACAGACGACTTCGCGCTCGCCCGATTTGCCGAACTGGACGGTGATTCCGTCGCCTGCCGCCAAGGCCGCGTCGGCGTCGGCGGGGGAGGCGTTGTCGTAGGGGCGAACGACCAGTCGTTTCGCGTTCCCCGCATCATGGATGTCGGAGAGGTTGATGTTGGCGACGTAGAGGCTTTCACCAGTGCCGCCACCGCTGGTGTGTTCGGTTGCTGTTTTGTAGGGCGTAGTGCAACTGGCGAGCGCCTTGAACGTATTGTCGTCGAAATCGAAAGCCTGTCCCGATTCGTTGAAGACTCGGAAGTAGACATCCGCCCCCGCTGAATGAATGAAAAAAAACGGTTCTGTCGCCATTGGTCACCTTACTTTTTTCGTTTGTCCCGCTCGGCCTTTGCGCGTCGAATCTCTGCCATCTGCAACATTTGACGACCTTGATCGATCAAATCTGCTTCGTCCTTAGTCGGTGCGAAACCTCTGCTGACGGCTTCTCGCAGCAATATGTTGATCAGCCTGGCCTGCATCAGCAGAACTTTTCGTGTCGGCAATTGGCGCTCGATTTCCTCATCCGCTTCCCGGTCGATTTTCTGCTCTCTTCGTCTGCTTTCCAGCTCATCGAATTGCGCAATCAATTCAGCCTCTGTCGGCTTCGGTTTTTTCTCATCCAGCCATTCGAGACCGTCGTAGTTATCACCATCCATTTTGTACTGCGAGCCGGAATGGTAAGCCTCTAAAACACCATGTATGTCCATCACTCACCGACCTCCAAAAGGATGATGTTCGACGCCACTCGGCCTGTGACACTGGAATCGACGTCGCCGGATAGGCGATTGACGTAGACCGTTCCCGAACTCACCGCAACCTGAAATTTGTAAGTCGTGGCCGATGTCGTCGATGGACTGTCGACATGCCAGCAGCCGCCGCCGCCATAACTGTAGACCCAAACGCCATTGGACGCGCCTTGTGCATAGCCGCTCCAGCCGGACTGTTTTCGACTGCCCGCCGCGTCACCCACATTGATAGGTGTCGCACCACGCATCATTCGTTGGTGCGGGTAGACGCTGTCTGAGGACGAAATCTGGATGTTGGCAATGATCAGGATCTTGCTTGACGTGGACGATGGCGTGATCGATACGCTCAAGCCTGTCACGTCAGTAAACGATGTGGAAGTCGTCGAAAATGTACTGGATTTATTGATGTCCTGTATCTGCAGGATTTTCCCGCCACCGCCAGTGTTTCCACCTCCAATCACGCGCCAGTTGGTGCCATCGTATTTCAGCAGGTAGGTACCGTTCGCCGTCATCACCAGATCGTTGCCATCAGGTGTGACAATGTTCCCGGTGCCATGCTTCAGCGTGGTGATGCGTCCGGAATTCGCGACTTCCAGGAACAGCAAGTCGCCTTCGGCAACCGCCGCGGTGATCGTGTCGAGGTCATCCGCTGCGGCATCGGACTCAGTGTCGATGGTGTGCGTGGTCTGCGTGGCAGTGATGGCGCCACTGCTGATCGTCAGCTCGGAAGAAGCGTTGAGGTTAAGCGTGCCAATGTCGGTGTGCATAAACGTCTTCGCGTTCAACAGCGACAGGCTTTTCTTTGCATTGGAAGCGGCTGAATCCTCTAACAGAATCACATCTGCACCGACCGGCGTCGATTTGGCGGTGACGGCGGCAATCTCGCCTGACACGTTGTCGTGAATCGCGTCGGTATCTGTCCCGCCGAAGCCTGGCAGGTTTGTCAGCTTGACCCGTTTTTTGTTGTTGCTGTCCTCGGAATCTTCCATCAGGAACAGATCGTTGTCGTGCGGGGTTGCCTTTTCGGTGACTGCAGAAATCTCACCAGCGACGTTATTGTGGATCGCATCTGGATCGGTACCGCTGCCAATCATCGATCGCCAATTTGTGCCGTCATACCAGAGCAACGCCGTTCCGTTGTCGGGAATCGTAAAATCATTACCGTCAGCGGTCAGGATGTTGCCGGTACCATGCTTGAGGGTGATGTCGCGTCCTGTGTTCTCCGGCCTCAGCAGCAGGAAGGTTTCGTTAATTGCTCCGTTGATCGTGTCGAGGTCATCCGCTGCGGCATCGGACTCAGTGTCGACAGTGTGAGTCGCTTGCGTGATGGTGATCGCGCCACTGCTGATCGTTAATTCGGTCGCAGAATCAAAGTTGAAATCCTCGATGCCAGTTAGAATCTGATCGCGAAATTGCGTGACGCTCGATTCCGAAATCTGTGCATTGGGAACGGTCCCGGACGACAGTTGGCCGGCATCAAAGGTGCCGGTTGGTCGGTTTAGCAATGTGGATTGTCCGTATCCGTGCATTTCTCTTGCTCCATCAACCTGCGACGGCGTAATCAATCGTAAATTGCTGCGACGAAACGGACACCGAGAACCGTGTTCCGTCGGCGTTCGGTGTGACATCCGGCGGATGCGACAACAAATCCGCACTCACCGCCTCACCCGATCCGAGGTTCCCACCACCGGGCCGGTTGTCGCGGCCGGCGATCTCAAAATTCCAGATCCCGGTTCCTGGCATGGGATCGGTGATGTACTCGTAATCTCCATCCGCCCCAAAAGGGATGCGGGCGAGCAGATTCGCAGCATCGACCAGGCCACCAACTTCCGTTCCGGCTGTGACGTCGAAAAACTCGGCGTCACTCGGATAACTGCTGGCAGACCACTGCAGTTTCGCACGGTTGTAGGGACGCAACGGAAGCTGAGATCCGTAATCTGTCTGTCGATTGGCAGGCGTCACGGCCAGCAGTGTCAGATGCTGCGGCCAATTGTTCGGGATCACGTTCGCCGTCAAATTGCGGTCGGTCGTGTATTCCGTCCAGCCGGCCAGTTCCCGCCCCGCGTAAACCTGGTAGCATAAATCCGACCCATGCGTCGTGGTAAACCAGACGCGCAGAGACCGAGCGCTCAGCCACTCGGCTCGATCGATCGAACATCCTCCCAGGTAGGGTGCGGTCATGCGTCAATCACTTTTTACTGCTGGCGTTGTCCTTCGCCTTTATGGTTTCGTCGACGGTTTGACTCTTTTCGTCGTCTGCCTGATTCTTTTCAGTCTCGGCTTCCTGGTACCGCTCACCCTTCAGTTGCGCGAGCTGCTGTTTTGCGATTTCCGCCTCGGCTCTGGCCTGCCGTGCTTCCTCCTCGGCACGACGCACTTGTCCGAGAGTCGGTTCTTTTGTCTTTGCCTTTTCACGTTCCCGGTCGAGCATCGCGTCACGGATGGCGTTCAGGATTTCCATTTCCTTCACGTCTTTCGGACAGCGAGAGACGAACTCTTCACCAAGCCGTTTGAGCGTTTCCTGCCTGGTCTCCGGTTCTGCGGTCACTTCCATTGTGGCGTTGTCTTGAGATTCGGTCATTGGTTTTCCTTTCGGTGTCAGGGACTGCGTTGTCGCCAGCGGAGATTTCCGTTGATCCGGTAACCGTTCACTCCTGATCCGTCGAGCATTGGGTTTCCTGTTGCTGCAAAACCGCGAAACGTGCAGTTGTTGAGGCTCACACCATCCACAGTGAGTGTTCCGGTCAGTTTGTTGATTTTTGAGTTGATGGTCTCAGTCGCTGCGTCGAGAAGAGCGAGCGTGCCGTATCCAGAAATCGTCACCTCTACGGTGATGTCTCGGCCTTCCCGTTCTCCGGTTGTGTGTGTCTCGCCTTTCAGGCCGAACGACCTGTTGACGATCAGAGGAGCTTCCCAATCTCCGTAATTGATCGTGTCGTTGGTGATCGGGTTCTCGAAGGTGTAGCCGTCGTGCGAAATGGTCATGTGCCGGCGAACCTCCGATCACGCTGCTGTGATGGGACGGCCCGTTTTTCAAGCCGGCTGGGAGGAGCTGGTTCTGGCTTGGGAGCGTTTTGCTGTCGAAGGTGTTCTGCTTGCTGCTGTTGCAATTGCAGTAAAAACTGTTGTTGTTCGGCGTACAGTTTCTGCGTCTCCGTAAGTCGGTTAAACGCTTCGTTGAGACGTTGCTGGTCCGATTTAGACGTCTCGGTCAATCCCAGTGTGAACAGCGAACCGAGAGATCCGCTGTTATCGCCAACAAGCCCCTTCAGTACCTCCTTTGCGGCCTGTTCAGGTGCAGTCCCCGAGGCTACTTTCGATTCAAAGTTGGCCATTTCCGCGAATCGGGTTGCCTTGTCTAGCCCCGCAAAATTCACATCTGAGAAGACCGCTTCCAGTTCACGCCGGGCCTCGCCTGTGCGACCAGCCATCGGATCGAGAAGATCTTTGTTTTCACGTTGCGTCTGCCGTCGCAATTCTGCGATATACTGGGGATAGAACTTCCCGCTTCGATTCTCAGCAAGTTCGGCCTCGTAATTCGCAACTTGTTTTTTCCGATCTTCCTCGCTTGTCACACCTCCGATCGCGTTTTTTGTCGTTTCCAGTGCTTTAACAGCAGAGCCCTGCCCTTCAAGCAGTTGTCGCATAGCACCGGTCGCGCCCTCCGCAAAGCTGGCCCGAGCCATGAAGGCCCGTCTTAATTCCGGAGACTCCTGCATCACGCGAATTCGTTCTTGAGTGCTGGTTGCAGCATTGAATCGGTCAATCTGATTCTGGCCAACCTGAAAGGTGCCAAAATCATCTTTCCCTATTGACTTCGCGTTGAATTCGTTCAGTTGGTTCGCGAGGCTGATGGTCGCTGTTTTCGACAGTCGACCTTCGGTGTCTTTCATGAGTGAAGTAACGGCAGCAAAGATTTCGGCACTCTCCTCCGCACTGTCTCCAATAGCGGCCATCGCGGAAATAGCCGGAACTGCTGTCGAACCGACCTTGTCGAGAGATGTGACACGCGAACTGGACTGCACATTTTGCAGAAAGCCAATGATCGCTCGCATGTCGGTTTGACCGGTGGTTTTGGCAACGTCCAAAGCTCGACCGGCAAGCGTGGTCCCCGCTTCAACATCCCCTGGTTTGAGTCGAAACGCCTCTCGAATCGCATCGAGTGCTGACTGGTTGGATAACTCGCCCTTGGCAGAGAATGCATCTGTCGCAGCGGCTGCGATCATTTTGATAGGAGTGCTTGTTTCTTGTGACAGGGCAAGCAGCTTGTCTTCGAGTTGGTGTGTGCCAACCGTTTCGTCACCCGTGAATGCCAGTCGTGCCGCGTGAACTGCTTCTCCAGCAGTCATCTGTGCGAATCGAGCTTTTTCCTGTCTTTCTTTTGCCGCTTCAAATTCTGCCTTGAGCGATTCTGCGAGTGCCAGCACTCCACCGACCACAGTTCCGATCCCGGTGAATGCTGCAACAAAGTTGCCGACCGATTTCACACCGTTGTTAATTGCGGTGTTGGCACCTTTCGCGCCTTTCATTGCGGCATTGTTAGCCTTCGTCGACGCCTGCTCGACCTTGCCCATACGGCGCACCATGCCGTCCAGCAGTTTGTTCTGCTTGTCGAGGAGCTGCGCCATCCCTTTGTCGGTGGCGGTTACGTCGATGCCGACCGTCGAGTTCATATCGCACCGGCCTCCTCAAGCTGCAGAGCCTCCTGAATCCCCATTGCCGCCCAGAACGGTTCCCTGATGTTTCCGGTGTGGAACAATTCCAGGTGAGAGACGAGTTCCCTGGTGAGACGATAATTGACCTGCAGGGCCTGGGTGAGTACGTCGACGACCGTTTCGAGCGGGATAATCTCTCCCTCTTCGGAATCCCGGAACTGCAGACGGATGTTTTCCGCCGTTTCGCAGAGCCGCTTGAATCGCATGATCGGTTCCCATTCGATCTGGCCGTCGTCGCGATACTTGAATGCACGATCGAGCATACCCAGCAGTGGAAACGTCCAGCTTTGCCCATTGCCGAGAACGAAGGAATGCCCGGGATGATTGGCATATCGCAGGTCGTTCGGAGTTGGGGGAGAATCGTTCTGAATGCCGACAAAATAACGAGCTGCCGGCAGGCCATCGTAGGGGACCGCCGGGATCCAGGTTTGTTCAGTCGGCTGGTACAGGAAGTGCTTGCCGAACTCGCCCTTTTCACGCCAGAAACAGAGCAGTCCGGATCCGTCCGGACCCTGCATCGTTGTTGCCATTTCGACATTGGCAACCAGGTCCGGGAGTCCGACACGTTCCAGAATTGTGGCGTCCGAGGCGAGCTGCCTCGGCACGTAGATCATGAAGTGTGACACGATCAATCATGCTCCGAGAATAGTGGACGTTGCCGTTGCAGCCAGGGTTTGTCCGTGCAGTTTCAGCGTGTATTGGCCCGTGTCACGGTTCTGGCCGCCCAGGCTGTCTTTTGTGATGATGCCGTCCGTGAATGAAAACTTGACGTGTTCTGCGACGTTGTCTGCGACGTATGTTCCGCCGGGATCACGCTTGTAAGCGAAGACCTCAGCGGCGGTCATCTCGTCAAAAGCGGTTGTGAAGTTCTCCGACTCGTCGAAGTCTTCAAACTGAAGCTCGATTTCCGGGTTTTGCTCATCGATGAAAATGTGGGTGGCGTAAATTCCGCCGTCTCGACCAACATTGACTGAAACGACAATGCCCGTTCGGACGGTCCAGCCGACGCAACCAGGGACCTGCGCGCCGTTGATGGTTACAGGACCGAAAGCATATTGAGCGTTGAAGGCCGCAACGGTCGCAGCATTTCCGGTCGATTCGGTAACAGGGTTCGTTTTTCCGTCCGTTGAACGGATCATCGCCTCCAGTGAGCAGATCACCGCTTCGTCGTTCTTGCTGGCTGAAAACTCGGTCGGAATGAGCAGACCATTCGCCGCACTCATCTGCCAATGAGCGGAACCAGATTGATAGACACCACCTTGAGATCGCTTGTGGAACGGAACGACAATGCTGCCTGCGGTGACGTCCAATCCGGCCTGCAGTGAAACGCCGGCGATAATGCCCGCGATGTCGGCTGAGCGGATGGTCTTTCGCTGGTCGGCACTGAGTCCGTAGATCGCGGAACTCGCCGGTCCGCCTGATGTACGTCCTCGGACAACTTGGGCATTCGAGTTGTAATCCAGGCCGACACATTGTTTCAGCGTCAGACCGCCCCACGTGACATCATTAACGACATCGGCTGGCATGATGGAATCCCTTCATCTATTTGCGTTTTCGCTTCCTGCGAAAACGAGGCTGGTTAGCCATTTGTTCGTAGTCTTTTTCGTATTCCTGCGCGAGGAGCTGCTCTTCACGATTGCTGACAACTTCGATTTCCGCGCGGCGTTGTGCCGTCATCGGGAAATATCCTCTGGCCTGCAGTCGTCCACGGTCCTTTGTGGCTGTTACGCGCGCGTTGGAAATGATCGTCCGTTTCAACTTGCCCGTGAAAACGAGTGGTATCTGATGTCCGCGCATCCGCGCCTTGCGGATTTGATATTTCTTCGATCGTGGTTCGTATCCGTATGCTCCGCCTGGTCGCGTGTCAGCATTCAACTCGAAGTGGTTTGGCCAGAAGTCTTGGCGGACCGTGTTCAGCATGCCGCGATTCGCTTCGCGCATGATTTTGTTGTGTGACGACACGGTCACCAGGTCTTCCCGCATTGTGAGGTTTGTCGAAATCATCGTTGTCTACAGTGCGTAATAAACGAGGAAGGTCCCTCCCATGACATGCAGTCCGTTCACTTCCTTTTCTGCGATTTTTCCAATTTCATCTGCCATCGTCTGGATGATTGAAACTCTTTGACCAGAGGGGAAACTTCCCGTCTCCAGCTGTTCCATGATCAGACCAGTCTTATTTTCGTAGTCGACTATCGCATCGCCTGTTTTTTCCACGGCGCGATACGCCTCTGGAATTTCCAAATCGAGATAAAGAACGATCTGCCCGTTGGCACCGGCGATGTTGGGGAAAATCTCCGGTGCCGGTCGACGTCGCAGGATGGCACGCGGTAGATTGCTTGCATCCTGAACGTCCGGAGAGCGTCCTATCCAGATGCTGTTTTTGGCATCATCCGCGTCGACTGCTCCAACGAGCGTTTGGAAGGCGGTTGTGTCGGCGAGCATGCTGCGCAAGTAGACCGTCGATGAGGCCAGCTGCGTGGTTGGTGTTACGGTAAGCGTCACAGCAATCCTCGTGTCCGTTCCGTCGAAATTCTTCCAGCTCTGTTGATTGAGACGTCCTTCAAGCCGCCTTCTGGTTCGCCGATGGAATCGACAACCCAGGTGTTGCCTTCGACGACCCAATGATCGTCTTTCGTTGCTGACTGATCTTCAGCGACTGTCAACGTGGCTTCGTAAAGCACTCGATCGACCTCGGCCATTTCCCGATTGTGGGGTTTGTGGACCACAATCGCTGTGACCGTTTCTTCGCTTTCGGAGTCTCCATTGATGTGTCGCGTCACCTGCTGCGCGAAGTGGTTTTCGTTCAGGAAAAGCGACGTCGCCTGAGACTCAATCAGTGACTTCAGTGTCATCGCGTGATTCTTTCGTTGCGACTTTCGTTTCGGACTGGCTCTCGAGTACGAGCGTCACAACCGGAACTCGTTCAATTCCGCCTCGGTTGAGGTAACCGACATGTTCGACCAGGACTGGTACGCCACCGATCTCGACCGGTTGGTCACCGACGGCAATCTGTAGACGCTCGACACTCGAAGGCAGGTCCGATGTGTCGTCCGGTATCTGGAGGATTCGCCTCACGACGTGCATTGCACCTTGCCGTGCGGAATCTGTCAGATCGCAGACATCCTCGTCGGACAGCAGTGCGACCACTTGGGCAGCATCTTCCTCCGACACGCCAAGCTGCTTGGCCGCGACGGCAGTTGCATATTCTCTGCTCATGGTTTCTTCCCTGAAAAAGCCGCCGGCCATCATGGCCGGCGGGAGTTGGTCTCTGGACTTATGACACACCGGGGACGTTTTTTAATTGCGTCCGCGGATGTAGCTGCGATCGGTGATCAGCACACCATCGGTATTGGCATCGGCAGTCTTTTGCAGCTGTGCGAAGAACTGCAGGCTGCCGCTGTAGTTGCTCATGTCGAACGTCGTCGCAGTGGCAACAGGTTGGCCATCAATGAAGAACAGGACGTTGTCCTTGCCTTCGGCGAGACTGATGGTGAGATCGACGTAAGAGTTCGTCAGCGACTTTCCGGTCGCGATGTCGTCGTTGTCGTTCGTACCATCGTCCGACTCGACGACAATCGAGTCACTGCCGACCAGGCGGAACAGAATGGCCTGCGCAATCGAATCGATGGCATCGTTTCTGGCAGCTGCCAACCCGATGGAGAACTGAGTTGCGGCGTCGAGATTGGCCTGATTCATTTTCAAACGGAACCGGGCTTCAGCGATCTCGTCGATGTCGAAGTGCAGCTTGTCGCCCATCGAAAGGCAGACATTCTGCACCTCGGCGTCACTTGAGTGCTGCAGCAGGACCTCGCGATTGTTCTGGTAGGCGTATGTCGGCGTTCCAGCTGCCGACGTGTCAGTCACGAGCAGGCCGCTGTCAGCAGGGCCTGACGTCGGCAACGTGCCGACGTTGGCAAAGTCTGGTTGCCAGCAATAAAAATCCGTCTTCATGTTTTTGTCCTCGTTGATTGAGTGATTGTTATCCGAGTGGTTTCAGGGTTTCGCTTCAGACGACGGATCAGGCGCCGGTGTGTTGTTGCAGGCCTCGGTAATCGATTGCTTTCACACCGAAGGCGTGGTAGATGCGTCGACGAATCGCGAGACGATCGAACGAAACCTCCTGATCGATCGCCGGGGCGCTCAGGCCCTGGAGCATGGCGTATTCGATCGTGTCGACGTCGGCGGCATTGGCGGCCAGGTAATGTGCTGTGTCGGATCCTCCGGCAGCCGCACCGAGTTCCGCCTCAGGAATTGGTTCCAAACCGTTCTCCCAGATGTTTTTCAATCCCGGATTGGTCGTGTCCCCAGACGTCGAGCCGAGCGTCTGCATGATGATGGCAGACAGTGCTGGCGGGAAGACAACAAAGTCGGGACCGATATTCAGAGCGGCAGAATCGGCGTCGAGCCCTTTCTGTTCGCGCATCTTCTGATCCATCGCACTCCAGGCGTTGACGTAATTCGTCACGGTCGATATCGCACCGGTTGTGACATTGCCGTGGCTACCGCTGTGGAACAGTGCGACATTGTCCGACAAGGCAGCGTTGTCCTTGACGACGGCATACGCGAGGCGATTTTCCTTCCGCCGCATGGCGCGTCCCATCTTGACTGGCAGGTCGGTAAACGCACCCATCCTGTCGTTGACGATCAGTTGCCAGGAAATCGAGACGATCTGTCCCCAGACCGTGAGACGGTACTTTTCCTTCGAGTCGCTGAGAGTCGCTTCCTCGAACTCACCATCTTCCGGGACGGCTTTTGGATCACTCAGCTCACCGGTGATGACGGCATGCTTGTCGCGGAAGTCCGGAATGTCCTCTCCCCGTCGCATCCAGCGTTGATACGTGCTTTTACCGTCATCGTATGACCGACGCAGGACTGCATTGGACGCATCAAGCATCACGTTCGAAAACATGCCTGAGACGTTGTATGCGGCATCGCTGGCCGCCAGAACGCTGCCGAGGCCCATCTGACGTGGATTTGCGCCGCACATCAGTTGTGCCACCTGCATCGGTGCCAGAGACATGACTTTGTGAGCGGGCACACCAGCAGTCATCAGGCACTGTTGTGCAATTTTGAGTGGGCTGGACATGCCGAAGTTTCGACCGACCGATCGCGGCTTCCAGTCTTCGTAGGCACCGGTCTGCGAATTAAAGATTTGATCCGGCAATCTGCCATCACGTTGCCACGTCTGTTCGAGGATCGCATCACGGGCGCCTTCGGCGAAGTTGTCCTGTGCGTCTCGCGTGACGTTGATATTGGAGGATCCGGCAGCCGAATTGTTTTCGACGGCCAACGCATTGATCCTGTCGAGGACCTGGTTCGCAGACAAAGTGTCAGCCTGACCAACCAGTTCCTGGATCAGATCGAGTTTCTGCCCATCGCCAAGCGAGGAAATCTGCACCATTCCAGTGATGTCAGCAGCGGTGAGGCCGGTATCAGTCGCACCCGACTGGCTGGTCTGTTGAGTCGTTACCGACTCAACGGTCTGCAGCAATGGTTGGGCAGAGTTCAGCGTCAGAGTTGATGCGGCACGCGCAAGCAATCCAGCCGACGACAACGTTGTCAGAATTTGCTCTGCGTCATCCGGCAGATCGCCTTCGCCGTGAGCCGCCCAGGCGGTCGCCAGAGCAGCTTCAAAGTCTTTGTCGGAAGCACCGGCGGAACAAAGGCCGGCCTGGATCAGTGCGATTTTCAGTTTCGGGTCCATGAATTTCTCCTCATTGCCACAATTGGCTTCCAAACGCGTCCGTGCGTTGCTATTTGATCCCTGATCGCCGGACGCCAGGCGGGCACCGAGATCGGAGAGTACGTTTTCCAAAGTGTCGATCCGGTCAATCAGACCAAGTTCCAGAGCTTCGTCCGCCATGAACGTGCGACCGCCGAGATCGTTGATTGATTCAACTGACGTGCCTCGGTTGCGCGCTACGGCCTCTGCGAACTTGTCATGGGTTCCCATGACACGTTCTTTGATCCTTTCGCGAGCGGCTTCACTCAATTCTTCGTAGGGATTCTCTTCTGCTTTGAAGGCAACCGACCGTGTGATCGTGTACGTGACGCCTTCGTTTTTATTTCGCTGAGACTCTTCGGCGTGTAGGTTGAAGACGCCGATGCTCCCGATGTGTGAAGCGGAAGGGATCGCGATGATTTCTTCGGCCGCGGAGCCGATCCAGTACCCTGCAGACGCCATCATCGGACTGACGACTGTCACGATGGGTTTCGATCCACGCGCGTTGTAGATTTTGTCTGCCAGCTCCTCGACGCCGGGAACCGCACCGCCAGGTGTGTCCGCCACGATGACGACAGCTGAGACGTTGGAGTCGTCGATGGCCTGGTCGAAGTGCTTTCCGAATAATTCCGTCGAAGTACCTCCGGAGTACTCCATCATCATATTCATTCGCTGCGCGATCGTGCCAAACAGGTTCAGCACGGAAATTTTCGAGGAGGCTGCGGCTGCATGAAGAGGGGCCTGGCCGGGATCTCCAATCCGTTCGCGGATCTGCTCTTTCGTCAGTGTGATGCCTTGCTGACGCAACTCCAGCAATGCTGCGATCTCTTCGAGCTTGTGCGGCAGGATGGCCCAGACTGCACCAAAAACAGCGTTAATGACATTGCGATATCTTTTTTTCATTTTTCCTCGTCCGGCTGGGTCGCGGCGATGGCAGCGGAGAGATTGTCCCGAGGCTCAATGTCTTTCGATTCCAACTCGCGCGTCTCGATCTCAGATTGAGCAAACTGTTTTCGCCAGTTCTTACCCCGATTTCCGTAGCTGTCCTGATAAGTTGTGGACCGGTTTTTGAGCCGGATATCCTCCGCCAGGGCATCATCTTTCGGGTTGGGTGATTCCCAGCCGGGAGGCTGCGCCTCGAACCGGTCGAGACGGTCATCGATCTCGGAGCGGTATTGTGCTGGCGACGGGAAACCAGGCAGGAGTTGACCGACCGCTGAAGCGTCGAAGCGACGGACGGTCGGCCAGAGAAAACGGTTGATGGCGAAGCTCTGCAGGGGGCGGTACCGTTTCCGGTCCGCATTCATCGCAGCACGCACACTCGAAAAACTGCCTTTTGAGTAATCGCGGAATGTTTCCTCGTAGGAGAGGTTCATTCCAACGGCGATGGATCGCTGCAGCATCAATATCCACGGCAGAGATTCCGACGTCGGAACGTTCGGTCCGACCGGCTTGATGTCGTCGCCAGGGGCACCACGCCAGACCATGCCGCGCTCATGCTTGTCGATCTTGTTGCCATAGATGTCGGTCGTTCCCGACTCCGGAGAGTCGTCGAACAAACCATCCCAATCGAAGTCCTGTGACTCCGCTGTCGTGATCATGTACGCCCAGGACGATTTGATATCACTAGCGGCCAGTTCGTTGTCTGTGTAGTAACCAAGTGCCCACAGCCAGACGATGGAGGCCTTCATCAGCGTTGTGCCACGCTTTGCGCCGGGCTTTTGTTTGATATAACTGTACTCACAATGTTCAACCGGCAGGCGAATTGTTTCGAGCGGATCGAAGTACTCATCCTGCGGGTGGTGTCGATAGACGTGATATGCGATTGATCGACCCGTTCTGTCGTCGATTTCGATGCCGTTGATCACACGATTCGCTGTTTTCGTGTTTCGACCGGAGAACTCGAGGTCATCAGCAAACCTCTCCTCCTCGATCAGCTCAATCGCGACCGGGACCCGCTGAGAGCGACGTGGCATGTCGACGTAGTGTGCCAGGCATCCCCCAGCGGTGATGATCTCACTCAGCCATTGCTGTTGCAGTTCGTAGATCGTGCAGTCGCGACTGATGTCACAATCGCGCGTTGCATGAGCGGTGATCCCGCCCCACCGATCCCACTCTTTTTTCCAATCGTCATCGAAATCCGGTGTGATACCGCACTCAATTACGTTGGCAACGTACGCTCCAAGAGCAGACGCGGCAGAAGGATTGTTTTCGACCAGCTCCCGGGCCCGCTCTCGTAACAGCCTGCCATCCATCCGAAAAGCACGATTCGGTCCGATGGTGCCTGGATTCCACTCCTCCGTCAGCCGATTGATTTTGCCGCCCTGGAATCCGCCTGAATTGGCCTGGAACCCGTCGAAGAAGTTCGCCATCCGGGATCTTCGTCGCGGTCGGCGAGGTGTATCACTTTTGCCGAAGAAACCTGCAAAGAATTTGGTGATCGGATTCTTGGACATTAACGGCGTGTCGTTCGAGGGTTACCGAGTTTGGCAACGCGGACGGGGGAAGAATTGCTGCGTGCCACCTGCTTCGACAGCATGTCGCGCTGTTTGAAAAGTGAGTCGAGCGTTTTGCCGAATTCGGCGCGCTTATACATGCGACCGCCGAACGAGTACTCCTGGACGGAATCGTCGTCTAACGCATCCAGGAGGTTCTCGATGGCGGTATCGATTTTGTCGAGCAGCTGCTGTGAGGTGGCCATAGGGAGCGGGTGATCGCACTATGTCCGCATCACCTCCACCCCGAATTACCACGCATTTTCATTTTTCGAGCAATCGATGGATTTCGGTCGCAATTTCGTCTGCTAGCGCAGCTTCAATCACGATGACAGGTGTTCCATTGCCGTCGTCGACTCGGCTCGCCTCCTCCAGGCTTGAAGCGATACTGGAAGCGTATTCACGTAGTTCGTCGGCAAATTCACCTGTCAGCGTCCAGGTCGCACCACATTCGTTGCATTTGCAGTACCGGCGTCTTCCGAGAGTCTTGTAAACTTTCGTCTGCAAATGTTTTGGGTTGTTCGGACACTCGCCGGCGAACACCTTGGGGCGTTGAGTCGGCTTTCGCGACTTGCTGGATTTGGGTGGTTGTTCATCAGGAGCATGCCCCTCGCTTTTGTCCTGATTCACGACATCCGTTTCCGTCTTCTTTTCAGCGGTCTGCTGATTCTTTGTCTGTCTGGCCATGTCAGATTCCTTTCTTCCTGGTCAGTTGAGGTCGTCGTTTCGGTCCGAGCAGCCGAAAGCGGCTGTCGGTGTCATCAATGGTTTTCTTTTTTGCAGGCCTGGCACTGGCACGATCCGGTAGACGATGCCAGTTTTTACCGTTGTTGGTCACAACGCTCGCTGCGACTTTGGCGTACCTGAGTGCATCCCTCTTGTCGTTTGGACCGGATGTCACCTTGATCCATTTCGTGACTTCGTAACCATTCGCATCGACGTCATGGACTTTCTGCTCATTCAGCAGCTGGTCCAGGAAGTCGATATCGATCGCTGATCCAGACGACAAAACAAAATCGGCGATCTCCGGAGGATTCGTCCCTTCGATGTGCCGTTGCAGCCAGGAATTGGTCATGTGCGTGTTGATCTCCACTAGTGTTACGTCCCCGCGTGCGTTTTTGTTCCGGCGGTTTTCAGGACGAAGAATGACTTTGCGGTATTCGGTACCAAAGGGGGAGGACATCCCTTTGCAGGGCAGAACCTTCCGCTCGCCTCGGCAGAGGCCATAGACGATCTCGGTCTCGTCTCCGGAGTCGACAAGCGTCATGACGGAAGCCAGCGGTGCACCACCATCGCTGTGCGACCATTCGTGACGGATGACGTTTTTCGTCAATTCGTCCCAGGAGTACGCCTCGCCGTGATCAATCTCTGCTCCAATTCCGCCATCGCCCCAGGCGGTAGCGACCCACTCGAATCGTTCAGCGTTAGCCTGCACGTCGACGCCGATGGTTATGATCTTTGCCCACAACGGCGCGACAGCACTGGTGATCTCAGGGTCGCAAAGTCGGTCAGCCAGGTCGTGTGGTTTAACGACGACCGGACGCGAATCCCATACGAGGCCGCGGATGGAATTCGTGAAGTCCCGCAATGCTTCCGGTTTGTTCTGCGCGTCCAGGAACTCCCGCGCTAACTGGCCCCACCCCCCAATGGCCAGCGAATACAGGGATCCCATGTTTCCAGTTCCGTTTTCAGGATCAGGGTCCCCAAAACTGACTTTTGAGGACAACTCGCTACGTGATGAAAAGGCATCGACAGGTTTCTTTCGCCTCGCTGGCAGAACTTTGTCGCCTGCATCACACGCTTTGGCAGGCGTGGTTGACCAGATGCCGTTTCGTATCAGACTTGGCCGGTCGATGTTTTCAATCCGGCAACCGAACGCGCATTGGTAAAAGGCCGTCTCCTCGGCAATTCGAGGGTCGGAACGGCCTGCCCGATCTCTGTCCCACTTGATTCCGGGACCTTCCTCCCCCTTGCGGCCAAACGTCAACAGTTGGTAACGCCCACAATGCGGACATTGAACATATCGGCGGAGGATGGTCACACCCTGGCGGTGTGACAGATCAGTGATGTTGCAGCGTCCCTTCTCACCAGGCGTCGATTCGAAGATGTATTTCGGGTCGAACGGAAAAAGCAATCCGCGTTTGGTAAACAAAAATAACGGATCGGCCTCGCTGCTCTTTCGCTTGCTCCATTTGGAGACTTCCGAGGCGAGAGCGTAACAGGCCGGAAAGCCAGCCATTGTGCCCGGGGAACCAGAGAAGACGCGACGGAATCGACACTCAGCCAGCTCGACGCCTCGTTTCTTGATGTTCCGTTTGTGTGTCGGTTTGAGTTGTCCAGAGGTGACTGGCGATGCTTCCAGGAGAGGATAAAGTTGATTCTCGATCAGGTCGTCAATCTTCTCCTCGTTCTCGCGCGCCAACATTCCCGGTCGCGGTGCCGTTTGCGACAGAAAGATCATGGCCGAAAGAGCCGTCATGGTTTTACCGAGACGTGCTGCCCAGGGGAGGTAGATTTCTCGAATCATAGGATCGTCAACTGCCTGAAGAACGCCAATGACATGAGGAAACGTGTCGAGATCGAACGGTCCGGGTGTTTCCGTCTCCGCTGGTATAATGATGTTCTCTGGCACCCAATCGACAGCAGACTCTGCCTTCGGTACCTGCCACGCTGAAGAGATTTCCTGTGTGAGTCGTTGCAAATGTCAGGATTCAATCCTCTCCAATTCGCGAGTCAGTTCATCCAGGATTCGCTTGATGATCTTTTCGCTTTCCCGTTGTATTTTGGGCCGCAGAGTTTTCGGGACATACCGGCAAATCTGTTTGGGGATGGCCAGGATGCGATCGCGGGAAACGGTAATGATCTCACGGATCGACAATCGGAATTCGTCGCGATCCAGAATGTTCCCTTTTGCCTGTTGGGATTCGAGTTCTTTGAGATCGGCCTCGGCCTTTTTTCTTCGCAGGTCCTCTTTCGCGGCAGCCGTCTTGATGCGTTTGAGTTCGTCAGATTCTCCCGACCCTTTTTTCTGGCGTGACTCTCGCCACTGACGGATTTCATCGATCGGGTAACCGTTGGAGCAATCCGGAAACCCTTCTTCCTTCTTCCAGTGGCGAAGTGCCGTGGCTGTGATTCCCAACTCTGCGGCGGCGTCTTTCTGATATCGCACTTTCATGATGCAGGGGGGCCACCGAAGGAAGGAAGTTG
>FUIF01007123.1_pt1 | contig 31777 bp, 55 predicted proteins | sample 1003461 | NCBI WGS metagenome assembly FUIF01 (sample SAMEA80401918, study PRJEB19352) | marine metagenome
CGTATGTCACACGATTTGCGCTCTCATGCAGCTATCCCACATCTATGTCACATTGCTAACTCTTTGATTCTCTGTTGTCTAACCATTCCAATGTGAGATAGTGAGATAAATTCGAGCAAAAAAAAATCTGAAGCGATTTCAAAAAAACTTTTGGCCATGTCACATCTCCTATGTCACATTGCTTGACATAATCTTAGGGGCAGACTCACACAAAGGCCACTACCTTGTCGCCATGAATCTGAACAGGAAGGCACGTCCGAAGCCATGGATGGCAAAGCGCAAGGGTCGCAACGTCAGAAGCTTGGAGGACGGAAGTTTGAAGACAGCTTACAAGGGCAGCGAAGCCAGCGTAGGCAACAAGCTCTACAAGACCGCGCAATGGGAAGCCACCCGCCGTGCCGTCTTGGACCGTGACCCCATCTGCCAATGGTGTCTCTACAACGGCATGGTTGTGCAAGCCACAGATGCAGACCACATCATCCCATCACGCTACCTGCACACGCACGCTGAGTTCTTTGACCAAGAGAACATCGTCGGCAGTTGCCGCTCATGCAACAGCCGGCGAGCCAGCTACGAGGCAAAGGGCGTCTACTACGAAACCAAAGAAGAGTGGCAAGAATTTCTGCGCCGCAAGTTCATCTCCAAAAACACTAGAAAATGAGTCTGAAGGAAATCGTACCCTTGGCCTTGGAAATGGCCAACGAAGACGAAGAAATCACGGAGGAGGTACCTCCCAGTAAAATCACTTTTGCTCGTGGCATCCAAGGCGTTAGCAAGCCTTACATGATTCTGAGCATTGAAGCTGTGAACTACGACAGCACAACAGAAACAGAGGACGCGGTGGCTAGCTACCGCATTGACTACCACACATACGCTGATACAGCGCAGAAGGCGCTGACCATTCACGAGAAGGTTGTGATTAAGGCAAAGGAATACGCCTTGCACGACTATGACGTGCGCCTGTTTGACGAGGATTACTTTGTCGATGTAGACGGTGTTCATCGTAGCACAGTAAGCGTGGTTTTCCGCAGTAACATCACTCATTGCTGATGGACAAGTCAAGCGCACTTGACAAGATGAAGATGGCGGTGCAGGAGATGAATGAAGACTCCTCACTCAACAACATCAAGACGCAGTTGCAGGGCAGCAGCGACCTTGTGCCCATCTTCAAGCTTGACAGTGACGGCGAGCGTATGTTCACCATCGTAGTTGACTACCTGACTGAAAGCGGCCTTATCGAAAGTGTGGACGTCATTACCATTACCATGCTGGCGAAGAGTCTTGCGCTGTACATTGCAGTAGCAAGGCAGGTCCATGGTCATGAGGATGTCATCCAAGTGTACAAGAACGGCAGCAGCAATGTCAGCGGCCTGTTCTCTGCCCTAAGCAAAACACAGGACCAAGTACTGAAGCTTAGCGCCAAGCTTGGCCTTAGCCCGATGGACCGTTCGCGTATCTTAGGCGCAGCCGCCAGCGCAGACACAGCCAAAGGCAAGAGCGCTGAGGGAGATGAAATTGACGACTTGACATAATGAGCGACATCGACGTTAGCAAACTAGACCGCATGTTCTCTTACGCAGAGGGCGTACTGAATGGCACCGTAGTGTGTGGCCGGTACATCCGTCTTGCGTGTGAGCGGTTTGTTGCTGACCTCGAACGTGAGTGGGAGTGGGAGTTTAACATCAGAGAGGCAGCCCGGTACGTCAACTTCATTGAGCGCGTGTGTACGCACACCCGTGGTGAGCTTGCCGGTAAGCGCATGATACTAGAACCGTGGCAGGTGTTCTTTGTGGGCCAGCTCTTTGGCTGGGTAGATAAAGAGGACTGCAAGCGACGGAGGTTCAATACAGCCCACCTGTTCGTTGCGCGTAAGAATGGTAAGTCCCAGCTTGCGGCATCCATAGCCATCGCCATGGCCACGCTTGACGGCGACGGCGCTCCGCAGCTAGTTACAGCAGCGACTAAGCGCGACCAAGCTCGCGAGGTTTTTGACGAGATACAACGCTGTGTCAAAGGCAGTCCTGCACTCTCCAAAAGATTCCAAGTCCACAGGACTGAAATCAAATGCCCAAGGAACGGAGTCATCAAGCCCCTGTCTTCTGACGCTAATACCCTTGACGGCCTGAACCTGAACCTTGCCTGTGTGGATGAGTTTCACGCTATGAAGAACGCGGACCTGTACCGAGTCCTTGCCTCTTCTATGGGTAGCCGTAAGTCACCGCTGATGCTGGCTATCACCACGGCAGGCTTTGTGCCCGACGGTCCATGCGCACACTTCATGTCTGCTGGCAAGAGCGTCCTTGATGGTGTGAAGGACAACGACCGTTTGCTTATCCTGCCCTATGAGATTGACGAGGGCGATGCGTGGGACGACCGCGACTCATGGAAGAAGGCCAACCCTAACCTGAACGTGAGTGTGAGTGAGGAGCATCTGGAGTCACAGTATAATAACGCCAAGCTGTACGGCAGCCGAAGCATCACCGAGTTCATGGTGAAGCACCTTAACGTGTTCGTGGGTAGTGCCAGCGTGTGGATTCCCGACGACGACTGGATGCATGAGGACAACCTGCGCAAGCCTAGCGACTTCCGTATCATTGATGAGAAGACGCAGAAGCCTATCGCCTACCTTGGCCTTGACCTTGCAGCTACCGATGACATCACAGCATTGGCCATCCTTACTGGCGACAGTGAGGGCTGGGGCTTGGAGGTGCACTACTTCCTTCCTGAGCGTGCCATCGACAAACGTCTGGACCGCGACGAGAACAGCGTGTACCTGAAGTTCAAGGACTACGACAATGTGCATGTTACCCCCGGTAACGTAACTGATTACGGAGTCATACGTCGAATGATTAGTGGTAACTATATTGCGGACGGTAAGATTGAGTATGATGAGAACAATCTTATGAATCGTCTCTGTATCAAGGGGGTCGCATACGACAGGTGGAACAGTCTGAACCTTATTCGTGATTTGGAAGGTGATGCTGTTCCTTGCGACCCTTTTGGTCAGGGATTCGCCTCGATGTCATTCCCTAGTAAGGAGTTTGAAAAGGCAGCCCTAGAAGGTAAGCTTGCGCATGGTGGCGACGAGGTGTTGCGCTGGATGATGGGCAACGTCACGCTGCGCTACGATGCTAGTGGCAACATCAAGCCTGACAAGTCCAAGAGTGGTGACAAGATTGACGGCGTAGTAGCTGCTGTGATGGCCATTGGTGAGGCGCTCACCTTTGAGGAGGAGGCACCATCTGACTTTGAGTTCTTCATGGCTGTGGTGGGAGGTGTGAAGTAAGTATTCACTCACAGGCGCGGTGGTATGTTTGCCCAAACCTTCGCCGTGGAGTCTAAGCCAAGTATTTTCAAACGTATTGCAGATGCCGTCACAGGACGTAGCATCTTTGTGAGCTCCACCGCATCCCTTCGCACGAACTACGTTCGCTTATATGGGGAAGGCTACAAGTGGGGCTCAGACGCCCTAGAGGTTGCGGCTGTCTACGCGTGTGTGTCGAAGATTGCAGACACCATCGCTAGTTTGGAGGCTAGTGTTGTGCGCGTCGGTAAGGACGGAAGCAGAGAGGTCATTGACAGCCATCCGGTTCACAACCTCATCAGTCGAACGCCTAACGAGCATATTAACGCCTACGACTTCTGGCAGCTCATCGTTTCCGACGCCCTTCTCCATGGATGCGGTTATGCATTTATTGACCGAACAAACGGGGAGATGTTCTACGTCCCCGCTGTGCGCGTCAGCTACACTATCGACCAGCACACAGGTAAGAAGTATTACAGCTACGATGGTGCCCCCGGCCCTGTGCCCGCCCGTGACATGCTGGAGATTCACGCCTTCCGAGGATTGAATCCCACGCACATCCAGATGCAGAACTTCACCACTGCCAAGGCCATCCAAGACTTTGGCGCTAAGTTCTTTGAGAACGGTGGTATGATGGGCGGCATCCTTGCCACCAAGGAACACATGAGCCCTGAGCAAATCAGTCAAGCTCAGGAGATGTGGGACGCGAGTACATGGGCCGACACAACGCACACAAGATTGCCATCTTGGGCGGCGGCTTCCAGTACCAGCCTCTCTCTGTGTCTCTGGACCAAATCCAATTCTTGCAAGCCAAGAAGTACACGACTGAGGAGATTGCTCGTATCTATCAGGTGCCACCAGCCATGATTGGTTTAGAGGGCAACACTGCTTATAGCAACTACGAGCAGCAGGTGCTGCAATTCCAGCAGGGCACCATTCTGCCGTGGGTGCGCCGCATCGAGCAGGAGGTAGAGCGTAAGATGCTTGCCGAGGACCAGTCGTTGCACTGCGCATTTAACGTGGACACGTTGCTCCGTGCCGACAGCTCTTCACGTGCTCAGTTCTATCACGCTCTCCTGATGGACGGTGTGCTCAGTATCAATGAGGTCAGAGCGAAGGAGGGCCTTGGTCCCGTGGACGGCGGTGACTCTCACCACGTACAGATTAACAACATCCCGCTTGACCGCATGCAAGACTATGCGGACAGCATCACGAACAACAACAATACTGATGGCTAAGAGCTATGGAGGGTACCCCGCGTCAGCTAAGGCTGCTGCGCGTCGGGCATTGAAGCATAAGGAAAAGAATGGCTCTAGCTGCGGGACGAATGTTGGTTGGCAGCGGGCCAATCAAATTGCTTCAGGTGCTAAGCTTTCTATGAGCACCATCAAACGAACCTTTTCTTTCCTCTCGCGTGCTGAGACTTACAACCAAGGTAAGTTCACCGATGCGGATGGGAAGGAGATTTGCGGTAGCGTTATGTACGCCGCATGGGGTGGCTCCACTATGCGTAGCTGGTGTAGTCGTATTATCAAAGAAAACGAATAAGAATGGCAAACAACGTAGAAAAGCGATTTGTCGACGCCGGTTTCGAGGTTCGTTCAGAAGAGGGTAAGCCGATTACCGTAAGCGGCTATGCTGCCGTCTTTGAGGACGAAACTGTTATTGGTGGAGCATTCGCTGAGCGCGTAGCTCGGGGAGCCTTTGAGGACTCCGACATGAGCAATACCGTTGCTTTGTTCAACCACGATATGAATCAGCCTTTGTCCCGTGTGGGTCATGGTCTGAGCCTTACAGTGGATGAGCGCGGCTTGCGGTACAGCTTTGAGCTGGGCAACCAGAGCTATGCCAAAGACCTTGCAGAGAACATCCGCATGGGCAACGTGAGCACAAGCAGCTTCGGCTTCACAGTCGAAGAGGACTCGTGGGAGCGTCGGTCAGACGGTGTTAATCTGCGGACCATCAACAAAGTCGGACTTTTGTTCGATGTCTCACCCACAACACAGGGAGCCTATCCAACCACTGAGGTGGGCTTGCGCTCTATGGAGCTGGCTCTCAATAACGAAGAAGTTTTGGAAATTGAAAACCAAGAAGTGCGGGCAGAGCTTGAAGAAAATCTCGAACAGACTGTTGAAGCCGTAGCCGAAGGTGAGGAGCGAAATGACGCTCCCGGCGGTGACTGCGGTTGCAACAAGAGTGCAGAGGTAGAAGTCGAGCTTGTAGACCGTAGCATCCTCCCTAACGCTTATGCAGGAGCTGATGCAATGAAGGGGAACACCCCTGTCGAAACTAACCCTGAGCCGGAGGCTCGTAATTCTAATATCTCAAAAGACATGAAAGAAGAAAAATTCCGCCCCGGCTCTCATCCAAGGCATGGGCGATACTGAGGAGCAAATCTCAAAGCGCTACTCATTTGGTAAGGCTATCCAAGAAGCAGCTCAAGGCCGCTTGACTGGTTTGGAGGCCGAGTTGAACACAGAGGCTCGTAACGAGTTTGCTTCAGCTAAAGTGAACATCAACGGCGGCATCTGCGTGCCATCCTTCGTGATGCGTACCCACGGTGACCCCGCTTCTATTTCAGCTACTACTGATGGAACTAACCACGCTGGTTACGGCACCGTTGGCATTCAGGATGCTGGCTTGGTTTCAGCGTTCCGTCCGAACGACATCAGCACTCAGATTGGTGCTCGGAACATCTCTGGCGTCTCTGGCGACATCGTGTTCCAAGTGCAGAGCACGAACATCGATGCCACTAAGCCGCTGAAGGTGTTAGCGCTACTGGTGACAACGTGGAGTTCAACTCTGTGAAGTTGCAGCCTACGCGCTACGCTGCTTACACGCGTGCTACCGAGCAGCTCTTGGCTCAGTCTGCTGATGACATGGGAGCTTTCTTGGCTGCCGACATCCGCAAGGCCATCGACGCTTCTTTCAACTCAGACATCATGACTGCCATCGAAGGAGCTGCGGATGACTTCGCTAGTACTCCCGGCACTTTGGACAGCGATGATTCTGCCACCAACGCTGCTGCTTTGACGGCTTTGTTGGATATGGAGGCTGACTTGCTCGGTGCTGATGTGCCTCTCGAAAACATCAAGGTTGTGTGTGGTTCTACTGCATACCGCACTGCTCGTCAGGTGAGCATGGACCAAGGTTCAGGTTTGCTCGTCGCTGGCTCACCTCTCGGTCGCCGCTCTGTGTTGGGCTACGACGCTGTTGTGACTTCATCTGCTTCTGCCTCAGACATCTTCATGGCAGACTCAAGCAACTGTGTATCAGCTACTTGGGGCGGATTGAACATCATGGTTGACCCTTACACCGACGCACACTTGGGCGTGGTGCGCATCTTGTGCAACATGTACCGTGACTTTAAGGTGTTGAACACCGCAGGCTTCCGTGGCTTGGGTTCATTTGACCTCTCCGCAGCCTAATAACTAACAACTAACTAGGGGGCTGGGAAATGGCCCGGTCCCCTTTTTATCCTTCAGCATGAACATCAAAATCGTACGAGACGAGCAACAGCCCGGATGGAAGCTCTTGAGCACCGAGCAAGCTACTGCCATGAATATCATGCGCACGCACGTTCGCGCCTACGACACTGATGATGATGATTTGCTGGTGCTGTATATGAATACGGCTGTCGACTACTTGCAAGAGTTGACGAACCGTGTTCTTGGTACGTCTGTTGTTACTATTAAGCTGAACAAGAAAGAGTTGCGAATCCCCATCCTTGTACCCAAGGTGCAGGACGTCACTCACATCCATTCCCTGAAGTACCGTACAAAGGATAGCGACGACAAGATTCCCTACGCTGAGGACTACTCGTTCTATCTCGATGAGGTTCCTGAGAACGACATCCACGAGGACATGAGCGTAAGTGGTGAGCGTGCTTACACTTACAACCACAGCAATCACACCGATAACTTCACGTACACCATTCAGGGTCAGCCTTCTGGCTTCAATGCCACGGCTTACACTACGTCACTTTACAAGTGGGACCACGACACAAGCGACTTCGTTGTCGATGTTAGCGTGGACACGATTACTGGTGTGTACGACAATACGCGTACTCTCATTAACAACGCCCACTTGGATGAGGTAGGCTTGTATCAGGTTAGGGACTTGCTCGTCAATGCCGGCGCAGAGACTCACCAGACCAAGACCTACTTCGTGGTGACTGACGGCACGGACCTGTTCGACTGCCGTGTTGCTTACGACCGGTACCCCATGTACCTCAAGCTCGATAAAATCCTTGAGCTTCCAAAGGACGCCTCTAAGTACGAAGAGGACTTCGTAGAGATTGTTCTCGATGCTGGCACCGAGCTCAGTAGCTTGCCGTACCAGTACTCTCAGGCTGCGCTCCTCCTCGTGGGCCACTACTACAACATGCGTGAGGCAGAGAACATCGGAGGTATCACCAGCGAAGTAAAGGAGGGCGTTCACCGTCTTGTTCAAAGCGTAAGGCAGTACTGATGAAGGCAGGTCAACTCACTGAGAAGATAGACATCTATCAGCGCAGCAACACCATCAACAGCTATGGTGATGTGATTGAGACGTACACCGTATTCAAGCGTGACATCTACTGTCGCATCTTGTCTTTGGGTACGCCGTCTGCTGGCGCCAGTGAGTTCAGTGATGACCGTCAGACTACGGGTGAGATGAAGATTGAGTTCATATGCCGGTGGGTTTCAGGCGTCGACTTTGACATGCGCCTAGAGTGGAACGGTGCCATGTTTGACATTTACTCCATACTCCCCTTTGGTCGTCGTGAGGGCATGCGCATCCGTGCACGTCGCCGCGACTTTGACGAAGGGACAAATCCTACTACCTGATGGCTATCACAGTAGGTAGAGCTTCACGCTCATACATTCATATCGACCGCACTCAGCTGCGTGCTCTCAAGCATGCCCTGAAGGGTGCCAAGACATTGGAGGCAAAAGAGGAAGCCATCATCAACATTATGAAGAAGGCGGCAGAGCCGTTGCGAATTGATATGGGCGAAAGTGCTCCTGTCGACACGGGCGTCCTGTCTAAATCCTTCAAAACTAGAAGACTCCTGAAAGTACCTATGGGTATCGTAGGGGTACGTGTGGGCGCCGCGCGTGACAGCAAACTTGCTGGCTGGCGTGCACACTTCACTGAGCTTGGTACTGCGCACCACGGAGCTCAACCATTTATAGGTAAGGCTATCGCACGCCACCTCCCACAGATTCTTAGGGAGTTGCGCGTCGACCTCCAACTTTTACTCAAAAAACTCGTAAATTAAAACACCATGGCACTTATCAATGCTAACTGCTTGGGCGTCTACTACATTGACGGAGGTAGCACTTCACCTCTCGACGTTCAGGTTACAACCGACCTCACCGCTGCCAACGTATCAGACACCGAGTCAGCTATCGACTTGTTTGTTACGTCCGCTGACGTCTTCTTGGGCGCCGGCACTACCGACGGTAACAGTAACGTTACAGAATCCACCTTCGTTCTGGCTGCTGCTGCTACTAACAGCTCTCTCGACTTCAGCAACTCTCTCGAAGAGATTGTTACTCGTGACGGCACTTGCGGTTCAACGAAGAACATCGTGAGCTCTGCACAGGACTGGAGCGTGGCTGCTGACGGTCTCCTCCAAGACACTTCTGACACGGGCGTCGCCTTGACGGACATCGCTCGCGACGGAGAGTACGTCGTCATCAAGTTTGCAACGGGCGCTGGTACTGGTGCTGTCCAGTACGTCGGTCAGGGTCTCATCGAAAACGTCACCCTCAGCGGCGGCGTGGATGAAATTGCGACCTACTCTGCGACCATCACTGGTCACGGTAAGCTCTACAAGTACACTGTACCTGCATAATTCTAATGGGCGGGGGCAAGGTGTCTCCGCCCTTTACTTCTTAAAACCAACCACATGTTGAACAACTTCAGAGGCGAGTTCACTATTGAACTCAATGGCAAAAAGTACGAGGCCAAGCTGAGCATGAATGCCTTGCGCATGCTTTGCCAACAGGAAAAGATTGACCTCGGCGAACTCTACGACTACATGTCGAAAGACCCAATGACGTCTGTGTGCGCTATGACGTACCACGCCATCAAGAACAGGGCTCTTTTCACAGGTGAGCCATCAGGGTTGCCTGACTTTGAAACCTTTTGTGCTTACGCATTGGACAGCCCTGAGCAGTTCGAGCACATGAGCTCCATTGTTATGGAGCAACTCTCTCCCGACGGGGATGACGAGGAATCAAAAAAAGCATAAGGGCGGAGGAGGAGAAAGCGCCCTTATCGTTTAAGACCCTCTACCGTGATGCGATAGTCATGGGCCTCCTCCCGGACCAGTTCTGGGACTTGACTCTTCGCGAGGTAGTGTGGTACAACAACGGCTTCATGCGCCGTGAGTCTCTGCGGTGGGACCATACGTCTGCACTGCTGGCTCTTCAGGCCAATGTCGCTAGTGGTGGCAAGGGTAGGAAGCACAAGCCAAGTGACTTCCATCCTTACGCCAAACTCTATGGTGGTAATGAGGCGAGCAATGCTGAATCGGCACGCGAGCTTCTTGAAAAAATGAAAACGTTCTAATGTTAGGAGGTCTCAACAATCTGTACCGCATGTCACTTCTGCTCACAGCAGACGTGCGGGGTTTTGCATCTGGTATTACAAGAGCGGAGACTCGTCTCCAGAAGTTCGCTGGACGGGCTACTGCCTTTGGCCGTAGTACTGCGCGTGGCCTTGGTCTCGCGTTCGCTTATATCGGAGGGGCAGCTGTAAAGGCAGCCGCTGACTTCGACCGTGCAAATGCCATCCTTGAAAAGATTGTTGGGCAGGCAGGTATTGACAGCCTTACACAGCAGGCAAAAGAGCTTGGTCGTAGCTCTGTCTTCATGGCTACTGAAATCTCTAAGGCCCAGCTTGAAATCGCAAAGCTCGGTGTGCAGGGGGAGGCGCTTGAGAAAGTCTTGGTTAAGGCCAAGAACGTTGCTACTGTCTTTGGTACTGAGATTGATGCTACGGGTAAGACCATCCTCGGCACATTGCGTCAGTTTGGCCTTGCCGTCGAGGACACGACTGACGGTGTAGACAACGTAGCCTTTGTCTCGGACGTGTTGGGTTCTGCGTTCAAGAACTCAGCCCTTGACCTCGCCTCCTTTAAGGAGGGCATGAAGAACGTGGGTCCTACGGCTCGCGCTACTGGTCTCGATTTGGTTCAGACCACTTCTCTGTTGGCTGTGCTCGCGAACAACGCTGTGCAGGGCTCCCTTGGTGGTACCAAGTTGCGTTCAACGCTGTCCGACCTTGCCAAGCAGTTCCCTGATGTTGCTGTTGCTCTTGAGCGATTAGAGAACGGAACCCTTAGCTATGCAGAGCTTGTCGAGTTGCTTAACAAGCGTGCCGCTCTGGTCGGGGCCATCTTCCAAGACAACGCAGCTGAGATTCGTGACTTTGAAGCCATCCTTGGCAACGCCAATGGCACGGTCGATGCGATGGCTGAAGGTCTGGAGGACAGGCTCTTCTTCCAAGTAGAGCGTACCAAGAACGCATTCCAGTCTTTGGGTATCAGTATCGGTGAGGGTGTCGCTCCTATCATGACGGACCTTGCTGACACGGTGGAGAAGCTTGCCATCGCGTTTGATGACATGGACCCCAAAGAGATTGAGGAGGGTGGTCGTGCCATCGTCTTCTTCCTCAAGGCAGCAGCGGGTTCGTATGTGCTAGGTAAGATGTTCACCGGCATTGGTTTGTTGCGTGGGGCCTTTCAGAATTTGAACAAGTTCGTCGCTGTTGGTGGCGGCTATTTTGTGAACTTCGGTTTCATCCTCTCGCAGCTACTGCGTGTCTTAGGTCCTTTTGTACTAATCATAGGTGGCGCTACTAAGGCGGTAGAGTACCTGTTCTCGGAAGACCGCATCCTCAAGTACAATGCCCACCTTCGCAAGCAGAAGGAGGAATACGATAAGTTAACGGAATCTGTCGAGCGTCTGCGTAGGCAAGAGGACTTGAGACTCAGAGATGAGCGCAGAATACCTTCGCAGGGAAGGAAGCAGCTTGAGGATTTCCTGAAGATTGACCCAGTAACGGACGCTGCGGGTCTCAATAAGCTCCTTGAGGAACTTGACTTCTTCCAAACGCTTGCCGCCCAGAAAGCGGGTGAGATTGCAAAGATTGGGGAGAAAATCGCCTTCGGCATCAAGAACGGCTTTGATGTAGAGTCCTTGCAGGTGGAGCAACGAGCCCTCCTAAAGAGTGCCAAGGACACAGATACTTACATCGACGCTATCCAGCGTTATCTGGACTTCATCAAGAAGGAATCGACAGCAGAGGGTCTTAACGCAAGTGACCTTGGTGGCGATGACGATGGTACGGTTGCCGGACGTCTGCTTGGCGTTCAACTTCGGTTTGGTGAGTTGGCTGTTGCCGACCGTACGTTCAAGGATTTGGACAAGGTGCTCAAGGTACAGCAGGGCATCCTTGGTCTGCCAAAGGCTGGGGAGCTGGGTATCGCTGTGTTCGATGAGGACAAGACGGAAGCTCAGGCTATCTCTATCGGCATGGCAGCCGATGCCATCAGTGAGCTGGCTGAGGCCAACCTGCGATACGCCGCGTCCGAAAAGACTCTCAGGCAGAGCACCCGAAACGAGTTTGGTATTCAAGATGCGGTTGACGCAGCGGTTGACAGCTCGAAGCTTAAAGAGTACCGCGCTGCCACACAGCAGCTCACAGGATTCTTGCAGCAGCAGCTGGACTTCTTGGGCCAAGCCTTCTTGCAGGCTAGTCAGAATGGTGAGGACTTCATGGAAGCTCTGAAGAAGAGTTTCTTGGACACCTTCAACGCTATCGTAGCAAAGCTCATCGTGTTGGTGGCACTCTATGCTGCCCTTGCCGCTCTTTCTCAGGGCACGGGTGAGCTTAGCAATCTTGCAAACTTGGCTCGTGGCGAGAACTTCAGAGAGTTCCTTGCCAACGGGCTTGGATTGCCTCAAGGCATCATCGGTGGTGGCACGAATGCCGAGAACATTGTGAATGGACCTACCGATAAAAACCTTGCCGTCGAGGGGGCTGTCTCAGGCAATAACATTGTAATCATGAGTAAGCGCGGCACTCACGCTTACGACCGTACTTTTGGTTAATGGGGTATTCTGAAATTTTCAAGGGCAAGTACGTCGACAGCACGGATGGCGCTTGGTACATTGAGATTGTCACTAGCAACACGCTGGGCAATGACGATACCGAGATTGAGATTCTGAGTCCGGGTGTGACCATCTCTTATGAGGGGTCTAACTTGGTCAACTACTCAAAGGCCATGGTTGGTTCGTCTGCAACGTTGACCGTCATGCTTAACGAAGCGCAGAGGGGCAAGCTGGAGACCCTGCTGGAGTACCCCGAGGGTGAGGTGTGCTTGAACATCATCAAGAACCCTACCGGACACTATGCGTACACAGAGTGGATGGGGCACCTCATGGTGGAGCAGGTTGCTATCCAACTGAAGCAGGACCGTAACATTGTAGACCTTGTATTCTCGTGCGGCCTTAGCAGCCTCAAGTACGTCGACTTCAAAGACCCTGACGGCAACGCTTTCTCTGACAGGCAGCCCTTGATTCGCCAGCTGTACCGTTGCCTCAAGCACGTACCCTCTCACAAGATGCGTGAGGCGAAGTTCTCTGAGCCGGGAACGGCATGGACTCACCTGCTGGTTAAGGAGATGGGCTTGCCTCGCCCTACAACATCTTCTGGGGCAACAGGCGATTGGCCTTATGACACCAAGTCGGTCCTTGCAAACGTATCGTGTCACTCACGCACATTCTCGAAGAGCAAAGACAACTCAGAGAGGCACAGAAACCTTTACGAAGAGCCAGAGTTCCAAAACTGCTACGATGTAGTAGAAGACATCTGCAAGACGTTCGGTGCGTCTATCGCCATGACCCACGGGATGTTTACTATCTGGGACAAGGCCTCTGTCTTCAACCACAACGACGACCTGTCAAGGATTAAGTTCTTTAGGCACAACACGTACTACCTCAATGGCCAGCTCCAGTATCAGGACGGACGGCCTCAGATTATCACGGACGTATCGGCTCAGACTGCTGACGTAGAGGTACCACACGACCCGGAGAGCTTCACCATGTTTGGCGCTACCGAAGGGAGGACTCTGCCTATCAAGGGCGCAATCTTTACTCACGAAGACGTAGAGTCTGACGTCATCATTGCTGAGGGCCTAGCTCGCCGTCGCTTCCGCTGGATGGACCCCACGCCGGGCTTCGGCTCCCACTCGCAGTTCGTGCAGAACCAACTGAGCTGGCAGCTTTCCGCCAATGACCAGTACTCCTACGGCTCCAACCGCGACTACGGCTACGAGTACATCTTTGACTTCAGCCTTTACGAATTTGACGGTGGTGCCCAGTACTACCCTAGCATCCGTAGCACCCTTGAGGCTGACTACCCTACCTTCCGTGTGGGATTCCCTGACCGCGCTACTGACGACATCCGTGTAGAGCCGGGACAGGACTTCACCTTCTTTGTCAAGGGGGACGTAACCTTGCGTGAGCCATATCGTGAGGACTCTGTGCCCTTTGAAAGGATTTGCACCTCACCCGGCGACCACCACTTTGTCAAGGCACGCATTACTGTTCGCGACACCGATGGCACATACTACCGCCTGAAGCGTGGCGTAACATACGACCAAGAGGTAGCAAATGAGATTGACATCGACATTCAGGATAGCGTCGACTTTAACTACTCAGGTGACCTGAAGCGATTCAAGTACGAAGACCTGAATTGGGTGGAGCAGGGTGAAGATGGCTACGATGGTGCATGGTACACAATCGCCGTCCCACATGGTACGACAGCCGACAGCGACAACAACCGTGAGAACATCATCACGCAGCTTCCATCGTTTGATGGTCAGTCCACCTATGCTGGATTCCACCTTGACTACGACGGTGACGATGACCAAGTCATCGCAAGTGAAGACACCCTTGAACCCGGCTATCTCAAGCACCACTTCAAGGAACGTATTGTGTTCCAGTTCCCAGAGACTGACGGTGTTGTGTTTGATTACGTCAAGGTGCAGTGGGCTATGCAAGCTCGTAACTTCCGCGGTGTGCAGCTATGGCACTCTGGAGGCAGCGACTTCAACCCCACCTTCCCTTCTGCTAGTGTGCCAGCGGTACACACATATCCAACGCGCCTGCGGCTGGAGTCAGCTCAAATCCGATTGGGAGACAGCCCTGATGATGGGGACCTGCGCACAGTATCGTATGGGGGGACTGGCTTTGAGACTCTTAACATGGGCGCCTCTCGCCTTGGCTCACGCAATGACCTCCTGAACCCACAGGTAACAGGGCACTTGATTGCACCTATCGCAGATGACGAGGGTGTTCTGGACTTTAACAGCAACGACCCTGCTCTAAACGGCTACGGATTCGTCAACGTCCGCTGGCTGCCATTCAAGAACGAAGACATCAGCGAGGGAGACCCCGGCGTGTTCTCTTCTCTGCACAACCTCTTGTGTTCGGAGGCTGTTGCTCTGTATGGTCGTCAGAGACCCACCTTCTCAGGACGTCTGAACTCTCACAAAAAGGGCGGGTCATACTTCAGGCCATATCAGGTTCTGAACGTGCACGACTATGACGAGTTCACGAACTACAAGATTATGTTCGCTCGCATGGAGTGGAACATGCTGAACGGCCTGACCTTTGAGGGCATTGCGATTGATGAGGATAGGTTTGGTGCGGTAGCAGGTGAAGACATCATCACCGAGGAGACCAAGCCTCGTGGCCCAAGCTCTGGGCGGCAGCCGGGAAAGCCAAGCATTGCTGAGTACACCAGCGGGTTCACTGCTGGCACTCTAGACACTACTCTTGGCGGCGTCATTGGCGACCTAGCTACGCTGGACTTAGAAGTTGACGACATCTCTCGAACCTACGTGGAATGGGACTCGGTCAACAACGTTGGACTCGCTGACGGAGTTTTTGTTACACACAGATTCACCACGGCTGAGCAGACCAAGCTTGGCAACATCACCCTGACGCAAGCCATTGACCTTGACGTGAACAAGGCTCAGACGGAGCGGTACGCAGGGTACGATGACGTCGCCTACACCAAGGCTACAACGCAAAACTGGAACGGTGTCGTGGGTCTGGGGCAGTACGCTCATGAGATGTACTACGTCGTAGCTCTCGATGGGACGGGGCTGTGGGAAAGGCCAAACATCACATCTGTGGCGCAGGGTTATCAGCGTCAGAGAACCATCTACTACAACAACAAGGCCGTGGCGGATAATACCGAAACATGGCAGCCCCTTACCAACCTGTGGCAGGCAGCGGGTCTGGCACCTAACGCGACGTTTGCTGACGCCAAGCAAAAGATTCAAGACTTTCTGTCTAAGCAGGTAACGTCTAACAACAACTACCGCTGGACCTTCCTGATTGGCAACCAGGACGAGCTTGCCATCGACTACCTGCTAGACGACTACCCCACGGGGTGTCAGGCAGCCTACTCCTTGCGGCAGCTTGACAGCGGAATCACCTATGCTTGCCGAGTGACGGATGCGGTAACTCAAAACACTCTAGACGTTGGCTTTACAGCTGACGGAGAGCTGGACACCACTTCGCTTCTGACCTTCCTTGGCAACAACCCCGGTGTGGTCACGACGATGTACGACCAGAGCGGCAATAACAGGCACCTGACACAAAGCTCTGTTTCAAACGCCCCCGTGCTTGCTATCAGCGGCCAAGTTTACCAGTCTAACGGTAAGCCAGCCATGAACTTTACTGGCAGCCAATTCCTGAAGACTGCGAGCACATATCAGACGAACCCTAATGGACGCTTGTACCTAGCTTGTGTCGCCGAGTGGGACGCTAGTAATTCGACAGCCAACTTCGCGTTCAGCTCGTGGAACACGACAGGTACATCTGCGAACTTTCAGGTTTCTAGCTTGCCACACAGGGCAGTAACAAGGGGCGTGTGGCTGTACGCTACACAAACGGCAGCCTCCCACGTATGGACACGACGGGAAGCGTCCTTGATGACCAGAAGATTATTACGGCAGAGTTTGGCAGCGGGAACAACATCAAGTTCTGTGAGTTCGACGGTGTCGCCGTTTTGGACTCTGCTTCACAGAGCACGGCTACCTCTCCGAACAACGTGTCAAACCGCATTGCCATCGGTGCCCGCTCTAGTGACGACGGCCTGAAGATGTCAGGCTACGTGCAAGAGTGTGTGATTTGGAGCACAACTACCGATGCCTACGACCACGCTGCCATCAGCGATTCTATTAACGACTTCTACAACAGCTTCACATAATGTCACAGTGGATTCTCGTAAACCAAGAGGGGCTGCTGACTAGCCTTGACAGAGCAAAGATTATCAGTCGTGAGCTCTACAACATCATCCGACCTGTGTTCTTGCAGCGCCCTGATGAGGCTGACAAGCAGCTGTTTAACATAATCACGCACCCTGACGACGACCGCCTAGCCGCCTTGGAGGTGGACACGAACTTCGTCATATACCCACACGAGAGCTGCACATTGGAGCGGCTTATTGCAGTGTTCCCTGAGTTGACCATAGAGGAGCGCTTTGCCCTGTCATCTGTCATCCACCAACTAGGCAGCTTTCCTTTCGGTTTGATTTTGCCTGACACGGTCACGGTAAGAGACTACACCTACATGAGTACAAACGGGTGGCTTCGACCCTATCTATCGAAGAGCCAACTAGAGCCAGATGAGGAAGCTACTACTATCTTTTCTGATTCCTGTTCTGTCCTATGGGCAGTGCGATATGGAGATTATTGGGTTTAACCCCATCTCCACCGACATGACGATTGCTGTCAATGGAGGAAGCTGCGGCACGCCAGCTGATTCAATCGGGGAGTTCCTGTTGGGCATTTCCTTTTCGCCACCTATCGAGGAGGTGCAGGCAGAGTTCCCATGCTTCTATGACAACGGTTGGGCGCTACTCATCTTCCCGTTAGACTTCCCGGGCTTTGATATTGGTGAGGGCCCAGACGACATCTTGCAGACAGGCGACACTGTCACATTCAACTTGGCCGATACTCCTCTTTTTGGGTCTGGAACAGCAGGATGTTGGATAGACATCATGCAGAGTGGGGCTTACTATGAGGAGTGCGTAGTCCTTACTGTGTGGCAAATCAACGACAGCGATACGATAACGGGCGAGCCGGGCATCAGCGGTGTCCCCTACCCTGACGAAGATGTTTGGAACAGTTGGATTATGTGGAGCCTGAACGGTGCCTGTGACCCACCACCACCACCTATCGTCGAGGGATGTACCGACATGTTTGCCTACAACTACAATCAAGCAGCGACTGAGGATGACGGCTCCTGCATATACCAAGGATGCCTTGACCCAACAGCCATCAACTACTGCGAGGAATGCACTGTTGCGGGGCCGTGTGAGTTTTACCCAGAAGAGGGAGAGGACTGCAATGACCCCTTGATTTTCTGTTCAAACACATTTACCCCAAACAACGATGGCGTGAATGACGCATGGAAAGTAGTCACGCGCAGTGAATGCTGGGCGAGGTGGGAGTGCAAGGTGTACAACAGGTGGGGCACTTGCGTGTGGGTAAGCTACGACCCTGACGACAAGTGGATAGGCAATCGACTTGCGGCATTCGTTCCGGATGGCGTGTATGTGTGGACCATCAAGGCCACAACCTTTCAATCAACCAAGGCCGTACAGATAAACGGCACAGTAACAGTATTCAGATGAACATCGACGAACTCATCACACTACTGCCGACGCTCATTGGATGTATCGGCGTCTGGGTCTCACTTAACGGTGAAGTAGCCAAGCTCAAGGGCCGTGTGTACCGATTGGAGAACGACCAATCAGAACTGAAGACCATGCTCAAAGAGTGCGTAGAGGGCATTCACGAGCTCAAGCTGCTGCTTGCAAAGAAGGGTGACCTGTGAGGCACATTGAAACCATAGTCGTTCACTGCTCAGCTACCCCGCCGAGCATGGACATTGGCGTTAGAGAAATTCGCAACTGGCATGTCAAGGAAAACAAGTGGACGGATGTGGGCTACCATTTTGTCATTCGTCGCGACGGCACAGTCGAAAGCGGTCGCTCATTGGAAAGACCGGGGGCTCATGTTAAGCGTCACAATGCCAATTCAATCGGTATATGCTACGTTGGTGGCGTTGCGCAGGAGAACGGCAAGCCGCAAGACAATAGGACGGCTGAGCAAACGGCTGCTCTCTTCACTCTCATTCAAGACCTTCAACAAAAGTTCCCGGGGGCCGCTGTCTTAGGGCACAGGGATTTCAAAGGCGTCAAGAAAGCATGCCCTTGCTTTGACGTCAGAACATGGTACGCTGAAGCATGTACAACTACCGAAAAAAAGGCACTCCCAGAAAAGGAGGAGCCAAAAGAAAAAACGGCTCACCCGAGCATGACATTCAAGTTCTTATTGTGGACCACCTTGAAGCTATGGAAGCTGTACCGCTTTATTCGGCGACGGTAGGTGGTGTAAGGGTAGCTATGCACACAGCTCTGCGCATGAAGCAGGCTGGTTACAAGAAGGGCATCCCGGACCTTCTCATCTTTGAACCAAGAAACGGTTATTGCGGGTTGGCGCTAGAGGTGAAGACCAAGACGGGTCGTGCCAGTGAGCACCAAGTGAAATGGCAGGAGCAGCTTCGTGAGAGAGGGTGGAAGGCAGAGATATGCAAGGGTCTGGACGCATGCATCCAAGCCATTGACGAATACTTCGCATGACCTTCACTGTGGTTGGTGAAGCCGCTTATGCGGTTGGGAGGGTTTCGGCCCTCCCTTTTTCTTACCACAAGGTGTCGTAGACGTAGTCCAACAACTCCTCTTTGCGCTCATCACCGCTGCCGTGAACGCAATACATGTAGATGGGTGTAGCTGGGCCAACGTAGGAGCACCATACGTTAAAGTCCAACCACTCTACGGCTTCCTCAAAGTTCCAATCAAATTCCTTGCGAAGGATATTGACCATAGCCCACTTGTCGTACACGACACGGACCTCACCATCAAGGTGCAGCACACCAATGATAGCCTCGTCAAATCCATCGGCAAAGACTAGGTTCTTGTCTTCATCACCAATCATACTACAAGATAACGTTGTCTACGCGTACAACCCCACCACGCGACACGTCGACAATGGCATGGCCATGCTGCCACTCATTGCGCATCCAGTAGTTGGGGTTAGGGTCACCAAGGTGTCCAACAACGTGACACTGCAGCAGCTTGCCAGACCCGTCTCGGGTGTAGAAGCTCTCTGGTCTGTGCAGGTGCCCACAGATAGCGCTCTTCTTCATCTTGGCAAACAGCTTGCGCGATGGGTTGACCCCACCTATGCCGGGCAACTCATGGCCGTGTAGGAAGGTCATGTCTCCGCAGTGCACGAAGCCCATCTGCAAGAATGTGATTTCCAGCTCCTTCATGTGCAGCAGGTTTGCCATCTCAAGGCTCTCCAGTCCGGTGAGCTCGGATGCATTGCGCTGGATGTAGTGCGCCAGTCGCACCTCGTGGTTGCCCTCAATGTAGTAGAAGTCTGCATTGGGGAAGCTCTGTCTGAAGTAGTACAGCAAATCCAGACCTACTCGAATCTCCTCAGCAAAGCTCAGCGTGCCCTCGTCATTGGGGTATCGGCTGATGCGATGGAAGTCAAGAATGTCGCCCATGAGGATGACCACATCAGGCCCGCACTTTTGTGCGTTGTACACAGCTTCTTTAACGGCTGCAATGTCGTGGTATGGGGCGTGGATGTCTGCAAACACAGCGATGGTCTTGCCGCGTGGCAGGGTCACATCACGCTTGTTAGTCTTGTAGTAGCTCTTAGGAATCGAATGCATCATTGGGCTCCAGTCTGAAGTTTTTGACGATAACCTCTGCCATCCACCCTTCGCGGGGTAGGCCAAGGATTGAAAGCATCTCTTTTGCCAGTCCTAGCTGCGTCAGGTCCACTCCAGCCTCCTCAAAAATCTCTGCTGCCTTCTGCCCCTCCCAGATAAGGTAAGCCTTCTCTGTCTCGTCTGTGCAGCTGCTGAGCTCAACATTCTTGCACCCGTAGTAGTCCCTGATGACGTCATCGAGGTACTCAATGAAGTCGCGGTACGCAAAATTCATGGTGACTGGCAGTCGCGTCTCATTGGCCGCAATCTTCATGCGCTCAATGGTCTGATTCACATGCCATGGCTTGCGGTCCATCATCTTGGCGATGAGGGTGTTCGGCAAGTACATGAACTCGCGCATAAAGTACTGCAAGGCTGCACGCTCTTTGCGGCACATCTCAGCGTAGGGGCCCTTCTCTTTCTGCACTAGACCAAGGAAGTCGTAGGCAGTCTCAGCATCAAAGAATCGGCACTCGGCGATTTTGTTACGCATCAGCAGAGGTTGATAGGTGGTTCTCCAAAGAAGTTGTGGAACCCGGCTCCATTCGTAACCTTAACTGTGCATGTATCGCTCTTGCGTATGACTGTGTAGTTTAAGAAGCCAAAGCTCGTGACGTAGCGTCCCGGAGTGGGGTAGGCTTCTGCAATAGTGACCGCCATTTGCTTGACCTCCATGATGGTCATGCCGATATGGTCAGGTTCTACAAGAATCTCTACTTTTACGGGAGGCATGCGGCCAATATAACACAATCGTTATGTGAACAGCAAAGCCACACACTACATGAGCAGTCGTGCTTTCTTCAGGCGCATTAAATCACTGCACTTCAATGTGTACTTGTGCTTCCTTGAGCCAGCGTCTGTTTCTGTGGCACCAAGCCGCGCAGCCTGCTCTTGAACTTTCGGATGCTCCATTCCTTGTAGCCGTTGTCCAAGCAAAACAGCTTGAACTCACCATACAGTCTGTCTTGGTGTATATCGGCTGTATTACATAATGCATCCACATCCACCGACAGGCCGAGGTGGTCGAGGTAGCTCTCCAAGGGGTCGCCTTCACGACGCAGCGAATCGAGCTCGCGTTGTAAGCTGGCTGGTCGCTTCAGCTTGTTGCCCCCCTTCTGCATGATGTCAATGAGCGCTTCTGCTAGGCTCTTTCCAATACCTGCACGAGACTCCTCAGTAGCTAGCTTCATGGGCAGCGAAGGGTCTCTCTTGCTCCACTCCTTTGCGGAGCGGAAGGTGATGATGTCGAAACGACGGGCCACACCGGGGTCACTTAGTGCGTGAGTCAGCGACATCTCGTTAGATGCCACGATGAGCGAGGCACGAGGCAGCACCTCGATTGGCTCGCTGTACAGCTTGCGTGCGATAATGCGCTCCTTGGAAACAATCATCTTGAGACTGTCTTTGTCGCCAAGGTTGGCGCTTGCATCAGCACTGACACACAGCGTGGCGTGAGCCAGCTTCATACGGTGGCGGCTGTCGTCACGTGTGATTTGACTGAGATTGTCAGAGCGCATGACGTTGTGGTTGCCGATGCACCCTGCAATAGCCTCAATCATGGTCGACTTGCCCGCGCCAGCAGCTCCGATAAGCAGCAGAATCTTCTGTGCCTTGAGAGGGTCGGATGCGATGGCGTTGCCAAAGGAGGCAAGCACGTAGTTCCTGATTTCTTCATTTGGGATGGCCTCTTCCATGAACTTCTGCCACACAGAACTCGACTTGCCTGACTTCCAACGACCGGGGATGCAGTACGTCGTGAGGTCGGCAGCCTCATGACCCTCGCGGAAGAAGTGACCATCCGTCGAGAACATGAGCAGGCCATCTTGGAAGTTGATGCCTTGCGCTGGCTTGTGGCCGTAGCCAAATACTGCCTCCGGTTGGCCGGCTGTTTGAAAAGCCTTGCCAAACTCCTTAGCAAATTCGGATGTCAGAATGTTGGGCTTCAGAAGGAGAGCTTTCTTCGCGACGCCCCGAACCAGCTGAAAGCGTTGGGCTTCAGACATGGGTTCGTAGTGTGTTCCTACCCAGACACTGGGCATGCCCCCAAGCTCAAGGACAGGGTACCCCATAGACCGGCACAAGACCGGAATGACATTGCCGATAATGGCAGCGCTGCTCTTGGCGCTAGTCTTATCGGGGTTGTAGGGAATCTGTGTTAGCTCTTCAACAAACTGTGGGTTGACGAGCTCATCGAGCAGGGTGCAAAGTGTCTTGACTACTTCATTGACCTTGCCTCCGTTCATTGATGCGCTTCTTGAACTCGGTTTCGAGCTCGTTGATTCTCGTGTTGAGAGCATAGATACAAGCCTCAAGGAGCTCAATGCGCACGAGCGGGTCTAAACTTTCCAACATCCCTGTGTCGAAATGAGACGCAAAGTCGTAGGCAACGTTTATTCCGTCTTCCGCATCGACCACGCCAATCTTCTGTTCCACAGTGTCTTCATCTTGCTTTGGCCCACAATCTGAAAACGGGAGATTAAATGTTTGACGATGTCGATAACTGCTTCACTGTCGCTGCGACCTTGAGGGTCACCTTCGGCATTGAAGTAAGCGTGGAGTGCGGTGCGGAGCTCGGCGATGAGTTCCTTGAGGTTGTTCTTAGGCATTCTTAGAAAGGCAGGTCGTTAGATGTAGCCGTTCCCACACCCTGTGGTTCGGGCGGCGGGGTATCGTCCTGACGTGCAGAGACACCTTCGGTAATCTGCCACGCCCGTGCGTTCCCCAAGATAGGACCGTCGACCTTGCGTCCGTCGTCACCCTTAGGTCCTTGTTGAGCGACGAGGTAGTCGTCACCGTAGTTGGACTCGGGAGTGTTCTGTAAGCGCAGGTTCAGGTACTGTTCCCCGTTCTTACCTGTGATAAGAAGGGACTTGTCAATTTTGCTGGTAGCAATACTCAGCGTAAGTGCTTTTGGGATGTTACTCATTGCGGTTGGATTTTAATTCATCAAGGGCCATTGCAGTTTTGACCCACTCGTTAATGTCTTTCGCGCTCATGTTGGCGTTCTCGCGCGGGCTCATTTGGTTGACCCGCACAGCCACGATGAAGTCTTGAATCTCGTCAGGGGTGATGTCGATGCTCTCGTCTTCGAGCCACATGATAAGACGCTCCTTGTTTTCGTGAGTGTCTACACTCTGTCTCACAAGGTGTACTGCTAGGCGTCTAGCATTGCGCATCTCGATGCTCATGTTAGCTTCACCGTCGAAAAGGTCGTCAATCCAATCAGACATTCGTGTTGTTTTTAAGGTCCTTAAAAAGGGAACGCAGCATGCCGAACAGGAAGCTCACGAGGAGCATACCCGTCCAAGCAGCGCATGCGTACACAAAGACTCGCGTTATCATTCTTCGACTTCATCTTCGCCATACACACCGAGCTCGTACATGTCGGCCATCTTCAGGACGACACGGGACAAAGCTCGCTTCTCTGCCATGGCTATGGGGTAGGCGTTGCGACAGTTCTTCGGACTGGCCTCACCAAAGGACTCGACTTGCTTGTCCTTGTTCACGCCCACAGCCTTGATGCAGTACATGCCGGCTGAGCTATCGCTGAACTCAGGGATGACTTGGTACGTGACCTCGACCCCGAGACAACGCTGCACTTTCTCGACACCCGTGCGGGTGATGATGACAAAGCCTTGCGGTGCCTTGAAGAAGTCGTCTTGGTTCAAGCCGTATGACTTGGCCATGGTACGAAACCGTTCTTTCTGTGATTCTTTCATGCGATTAGCTTCTCTATGTGTTTACGGGAGATGTCTCCCTCTCTTTTGTAAGTCAAGACCAGATGGGATAGGATGTCACACTTTTCAGCGTACCAGTCAAGCAATGACTCGGCCTCGTCAAGCATGTCGGCAATCTCTTTGAGGTTGTCGGCCCGCTCTTGGGACATGTCGTGCTGCTCGATGGCTTGTCGAATGTTGTGAGAGGTGCAATGCATCCTAAACCCAAGCTGAATCTTCTTGGCGGTGCTCATTCCATGTTACTTGTTTTTCTTTTTGCGTCGGTCACCGGTGATTGCGGTAATCAACAAATCGACATAACCAAAAATCATGTTGTCGGTCTCGGTTGGAGTGAGATTGACGATGATTTTTACGAAGGCCATCAGGCCGAGAACGAGGGCTACCCAGTTCTCAATAATGAAAGATGTGTCTACCATCATTGTAAGATTTCTCCGTGACGATTAAAGAGAGCGTCGAACCCGGAGTCAGTTTCGTCGCCCTCAGCAACAATTCGGATGCACCACGTTGGTTCGTGGTCGCGTTCCTTAAAGATAGGCAAGACCTCTGCGGTCAGCGTGTAATCCTCACCCTCGGGCAGCCACTTCTCAAGGGCTGCGTTCATGTCGTGAGGAATCATACCCGCGTTAATCTCTTTAGCTCGCCGGATAAGGGGCTTAGGTACGCCGTCGTACATGCGCTCCTCACGCTCGGAACGAAACGTCCAGACCATGAGCCACGCGAGGCCCAAGCAAATAGCTGTCCAAGTAAAGGTCATCATACAAATTCTTCTTCGCCGTGGATAGCATGCAGGATGCTGATGCCTTGGCGGTAGTTACAATCAATGCCAATTTGCTGGCACTCGTATAGGAGCTTCAGGATGGTACGACTGACTGACAACCACCAGAAGTCGTACATGTCTTCCTGCGCCCCGTCCTTGTCAATGCGTCCAAGGTAATGGAAGCACTGACGTACGAGGTCGGACACACGCAGGCCATTCTCCTCCTCCACTTGGAGCATGTTGAATGACCAGCTGTGTAGCCAGTTACGCACAACCTGAGCGTCTTTCATCAGGAGAAGGTAATCTTCGTGATGCCGAGGTTGATGGTGCGTGACTTGCGCCGAGACACAGGCTGACCCTTGGGTCGTACACTGTAATCCCAGTTGTCGAGACCTAACAGGCGACGTTGGTTAGCAATGGATGTGCGTGTGCGCTGCAACTTGGAAGCCATCTCATCGTTAGAGAGCTTAGTGTAGTTGTCACGAATGAACTGATGCTCGGATGCGGTCCAGCGGCCGTAGTGTTTTTTGACTTTCATACGTCATAGATTTGTCCGTCAGCATAGACGGGGATTTGACAAAAGTGGGAGGGTTCAGATGTTGCGGTTTCTTTGAAGCCCACGACGAGCTGCCATAGCGACTCGCCATTGGCGTTGTAAGGCCGTATCACACAGGTGAGACGACCCGGCACCTTGGCATAGTGACTCGTAGCCCGGGGCTCGTGAATGCGCAGGGTGTGGTGGAACTTGCGTGGCGGCTTGCCCATAAGGAACTTCTTGCGTATCTCGACTAGCTTTGGAGGTAACGCAGGCTCGCCCGTAAGCATGAGGACTTCCAAGCAGAGCATGTAGAGCAAATAGAAACATAATGCGATACTAATTAGAGTTATCATAGTGCTGAAGGTAAACAGGTCCGTTGAGATTTGCAAACTTGTGTCGCTCGTACATGTCGAGAGGCATGGCGCCTATCATTCGCACGAACCAAGGCGTCATCGTTCGGCAGCGCTCCTCAAGCAGCTTCATGGTCTGCCATTGTGCCGTCGACTTGGGCGCCTTGCAGTGGTTGGTGCCAAGGTTGATGTGTCGCATCGAGCCGTCGTTCTTGTTGACCTGCTCGTAGAAAAACACAAATGTCCTTGGTATTTCGAGAGTCTCAATCATGTCTACTTATTTTTGAGGGGGAACAAAGATAGTACAACATCACCATTCGACACAAGGCCGACTGACTTAGAGTCGATGGTTTGGAACGCCATGTTGACGCTCTCCGTCCACTCCATGTCCAGAACCTTGAAGTCTCCATAGTCGTGTGAGTTCTCCATAGCGGCGCTACCTACAAGGAGCTTCGCGTCGATGTCGTCATAAACGAATCGCCAGTCGTCGGCTACGTGGTTGTAGAAGAGCCACGAAGGGTCAGACCATTTGTTGTCCTTGACATCGAAGCACTCGTCGACAGGCATGATGAATATCTCGTAGCACATACGAGGTCCGTCCTCGTTGCGTTCGGAACTCTTGAGTGCCCAGCGTGTACGGCTGTATATGTCAATTCGCTTGTCGCTAGAGCAGTTCTCGTTGGCGTAGTTCCTGAAGTGGAAGTAGCCCTTGTACTCTAGCTTCTTGATGAGGTCCTTGGCATAGACACGCGCGGACTTCTCGTCGTTGAAGACTTGATAGCTGCGATGAAACATCCACTCGTTGGAAGCGCTGCGGGGAATCATCTTCAATACTACATGTTTCATGATACTAGTTCTGAAAGGTTGTCATAGATGTACTGCTCAAGCCACTCCATGTCCCACGTCTCGGTGAACTCGAAGGCATCAACGCGAACCTCGTGACCTTCAGGATTCTCGACAGTGATAGCCCAGACCTCAACCTCGATGGGGTCGTCAGGTACGTCAGGGTCGGTGGACTTGAGCCCGCCCCACGCCTTGAAGTAACAGTTGACTTTGTGCTTGTCGTGTGTCTCTTCAATGACGAAGGAGTGTGTGTCTTTGAAGTTATAGCTCATTTTTGTTGTCGTTGTAAAGGTTTGAAAGGTCTTCGTACAGCTCCATAAGGTGCTGTTGTACGTCGAAGTCAGGTGTTTCTTGTAGCTCCGTGTACTCCTGCATCCTGTCCATGAACACAGCACCGATGGAGTACTGACCCTGCACCTTGGATTCTAGTTCCCTGACGGCGCCCTGAAGCAATTCAACCTCACCCTCTGCACGTCCTCGTGCCTCTTCGAGCTCTTGAACTTGCTTGGCCAGTGCCTCTTCGCGGCCTGTCTGCTCTGCGTAGTTCTTCTGCGCCATCTCTTGACGGAACTCCATCGACTCGATGGTTTGCTTGGCAGAGGAGATAGCGTTCTCTGCGTAACGGATGCTCGCTTCGAGCTCGTTCTTGGATTCTTGTACTGAGTTCATGGTATGTTGTCGTTGTAAAGGTTTGAATTGTGCGATGAGGTCAAGCAATTGTTTCTTCGTCATTGTCGTTGTTTTTGTCGGCGAGGGCCAGTGTGATATGGGCCTTGAGCGCTTCGTCAGTCTCGAAGCCGCTGAGCCCAAACATATCTTGAATGTCATGGAAAGGAGGGAACGCGTCATTGAACTTACTCCAGACTTGCTCGCTGTCGATTTCCATTTCGCCTGTGATGTTCAGGCCATCGGCATACGTGTCGACTTGAATCTCTAAGTAGGCTGGCTGCTTAGCATGGAGCCTGTCGTAAGCACGCGAGACACCGAGTTGCATGCCGAGGAGAAACACCTTGCGAAGCATCGTGTCGTCAGGCGTCACGGCTTCGGGTGCTGGTGCGGTCAAGATGTCGAGGGTTGATTGCAGTTGCTCGACCAACTGTTCTTTTGTGTAAGACATAGTATAGAGTTTTGGAATTAATTGTCGTCGTCTGTAAGGGTCGCGCCACACGAGTGGCATTCGTAGGGTGTATCGAGGGTCTCGTAATCGGGGTGGTCCTCGTCGTAGCCGAAGCAGTTGCCACGGTCGTCAGGTCCGTCGCCGAGGTTACCGTACTGCTCGAAGGCTTGGTCCTCGTCTTGGGGGAAGCACGACGCGCAGAAGTCAAGCGCGTCGTTTTGTGATGTGAATATTCTCATGCCCACGCTACGTTAAAGTCGCCGAAGTGGTCGACCAAATCATCAGCAATCATGCGGTCGTCGTCGAACTCGACTCGCAGAAAGAACTCGCCGCCGGGCTCGTCGCGATTGTCAATGACGTAAACGTACTCTTCGGTCGCCATGAACCTGCCGTCGTAGTGTCGAGGCGTGATATTGGGACCATACGGGTCGTTAAGCCAGTTGCGACGCTTGATGCAGTCGCGGATGATGTCCATGGCGTCGTCAACTTGTGACGGGCAAATAGTGATGTCAATCATGATGTTGAATTTTGTGTTCTGTTGAGATGCTCGCGTCGGCCACGGATAAGGATTTGTGTGGCCTCGGCTTTTGTAATGTTGTGATGCTCGGCAAATCGGCCAAGCGTAAGGAAGTCGTTTTTGTATTCGAGGTACATTTCCTCGTGTCGTGTCATCAAGTGCATAGGCATAGGTGTATGTAGTGAACTTCGCGTGCGTGTTGTAGCTGCTTACGAGCGTCGTCGTCACGGCCAAAGGACCATAGAGTCAGCGCGTGCTTGGCTTGCTTCTCGCCTTCAGCGTCACCATGTACGCGGCATTGCTGAATTAGTTTGTCGAATGTAGAGCGTGTCATGTCGTTTGCTTTTAGACGAGGCGGACCCATGCGTCGTGACCGGTCTCGCGGATATACTCTGCGCATGCTCGTTGCGCGTCAGCTTGAGCGTAAAGGGCCAACTTGTAGTCGCCCTCGTTGATGCGTTTGACAACACGCCCGAAGTACGTGTACACCTCGAAGGTGCCACCGTCTCGATGGCGCATCAGATATTCTTTCATGTGGCTCATTTGGCGTCGCGAATTGAGTAGAACTGTTCGTTCCAGTTGTCACAAAGGATTACATAGCGGTCGTCAATCTCGGACGTGCCGACGATGTTCCAACCGTTGCGATTGAGAATGCGCACGGCTTGGTCGAGGACGTTGCCAATAGCGTAGTCATACGCGTGCACTTTGGATTCAGGCAGGGGCTTGTCGCCGCCGTATAACTCGTAGCTCCGTATGCCAAAGGCAGTAGAGGCAGGGTCGGACAGCTTGATGCGTGCGCCCTTGTGGTTGGTCGGTCCGAGAAAGGTGACCGTGATAGCACGACAGTTTTTCATGATGAGATGAATAATGTAATTGAGATGATGATGGATGCAAGGTACAAGACCTCGTGCAATTCTATAGGTTTCATGTGTATTTTTATTTGCAGTGTTTTTGCCAGTGCTCGATTTCTTCGTCGTGGAGTCGGAAGAGACACCAGTCACCGTCTTTGGTTGGGACATCCATCCAGACCATGTGTTCGTCAGGTCGTCTGTGCACATAGGAAGCCTTGAAGCCGTGATGTTTGAGTGCTTTGACAGCACGTTCGCATTTCTCTTGTGTCATGTCTTGTTGTGTTTACATTTGGGACAAATCTTGTAGCGTGGCTTGGCAGGGACGTAGCCCTCACCCTTGCAGGTGGGGCAGTCCTTGTCGATTTGAGTTGTGCGTATTAGTTCTCGCATGGTCGATGATTAGCCGTATACTACTTCGTTAAGGAGCACACATTGCAGCCACACATCAGCCGTGACCGCGTCGTCGTTCTCCAGCATGAAATCCGCGAAGTGCACCGGATGCTGCTCGGCCATCAGCCTCGTGCCGCTTTCGATGCGCGCCCAGTTCATGTACGCTGGCTCGCAGCTCTCGTCATCCATGAACTTGACGATGTGGCCGTCAGAGGCCAAGAGATAGGTGAATATCTTGTCCTCGTAGCTCGGCTTCTCGTTTGAGCGCCGGTTCTCTTCGTTGGCGTCGCTGTACCAGAATGCACTGATGGCTTCGTACGAGCAGTCGCACATACTGAACCACGGCAGTTGGTACATCGCGTTGCACAGGATTTCGTACACACGCCGGTTGGGAATGTTGATTTCTATTTTCATGTTCAGAGGGTTGTGCGGTTTCGGACGAAGTAGTACAGGGCCGCGGCACCGTCGGGCGTCAGTTCTTCGCAGAGACGTTCCGAATACTGGTCCGCTACGTCGCGTTTCCAGCCGAGCGGGAAGTACTCGATTTCCAATTTGTTGACATGGCCTGAGAGTCGGACAAACCAACAGCCGGGCTTCTGCTCGTGCGCGATGGCGCACATGGTCATGACATTGTGTAGTGTCATCACTTTGAGAGTTTGAGGTATGCGTAAAACGAGACGCACAAGGCGACTTCGAGACAGATGAAAAGCCACATGGTGGCGTCGGGCATTTGAGCGGTCATAGGCTCCATAGCTTGAGAATTTAAAATGTTACAGACGCCCCCGCTGGGGCGTTTCGTCCATTGAGGACTCGTCAGTGTAACTCAGGCTTCGTAGCCCATGGTAATCAGAACGAAGTCGATGGCGTCGTAGAAGTCGTTGTACTTCCACTCACCTCCTGACTTCGAGCACAGGCGCATGTTGCCCAGCTGAGAGAGTTGCTCTTGTACCTCGATGTCCTGCCAGTAGCCGTCAAACTCTTGCACGCTGAACGTGACGAGGTTGGTAGGCTTGATGCGGCCGATGCGTGCGCCGGCGATGACTCGGGCGGCACCGCGCTGAGCCTTTGCGATTTGCTCCTGCATGGCATCGACGAGCGCGGGACGCGTGACGTCGTTGTCGAAGGTTGTCTCCCAGTGGAAATTGGTCGCGCCCTTGTTGTCGCGAATGTCAATTTGAACTTTGAACATAATGTTGGGTATAAAAGGTTGTGTAATGTTTCGTATAATGTTTGGACTGCAGACGCGTATGTATGTGCGCGTGCATGTGCGCGCGCTTGCATCTGCGGTCCGTTTTGCGTTGGGTGTGGTCTCCACCCGTTACCCGAAGGCCTTGTATGTGTCTGTCTTACTTCCTGCGCTTGGCTTTGCGTGCGTTGCGTTGTGCGGTTGCCCGCTCCATGCGGCGACCGTACCTGTCATGCAGAGCGTCGGCTTTCACCTTGCATTCGCTGCGGCGGTTGTTGCTGTTGCGCGTCTTGCACTTGGTCACCAAGCGGTCGGGCATACGACTACCTGCCACCACAGTGGGTGCATCTTTGACGATTGGACGTAATTTCTCTGTTGACATAACTGCCTTAGTTTTGCGTTCTGGGGGTGTCCCCCTTTGTTTGATGATGCAATCTACATCATGTCGTTCTTACTAGCACTATTTTTATACAACTAATTTGCATGTCAATGTGTCATAGTGCTTCTATCCCAGTCATAGCGCGGGTTTCAGCCTTCAAAAAAATGTACATTAAGCGTATAATTTCAATGTTTAGCCATGACTAAAACGCACTTTCTAGCAATGGCGCGGGTTACAGCCCATTTATTATACAGGTGTATAATATTATATACATGACACAATGTCATGCATTCATGCACTATACCCTTTAATCCTATAGGAGTAGTAGGGTTATAGCCAGCTATGGCGCTCCCATACAAAATCCAAATGACAATTCCAAGCGTTTGCCCACATTTATTTTCATCCGCTCATTTTCAAACCCCCTTAATCCTATAGGACTAGTAGGATTAACAGGTGCTATGCACGCACAGGAAAAAGCTATGCATGCATAGTATATCCTCGTTGCTCAAAGGGGTAGCATTGCTCAAAATCTGAGCACACGCTAGCGCTGTTGCATTCGAGCCAGTGATTGTTTCGGTTTTTGACGAACCAAACCCGCTTGAGCTCTTTGCCCTCCTGGGGAATCCATTGCTCCTCTTCGGCAACAATGTGATGTGAAAACGACAAGTGTCGTTTCACATCCCCAGCGTTGTCAAACAATGCGAGTGATCCATCAACAGGTAAGTACTTGACTTCGACACAGCAAGGTTATGTAGAGTCTCGTAATGGCGGCTACTTTTCACGTTTTAACAACCAAACCATCCGTAACGGTGAGATGGGTAAAATGGTTGGCGGTGAGTGGGCTGATGTCATCCGTAACCGTGACATCCTAGAAGCAGAGCTTCAAAACGGGCTAGACGCCTTCATGCTATCTGCACGAGTTGTACCATACACTCAATCAGGTATA
>FUIF01018596.1_pt1 | contig 31710 bp, 34 predicted proteins | sample 1003461 | NCBI WGS metagenome assembly FUIF01 (sample SAMEA80401918, study PRJEB19352) | marine metagenome
AGACCAAACAGATTCTGCAGCAATAAGAATGGGTGTAAGTTCTGGAGGCGTAAACACCTTTATTGACGCTTATAACACAGGGGCTGGGCACGCTTCCGGTACACCTAATATCAGATTACTTTTCAATACTTCCGAAAAATTTAGATTTACAGGCGGGGGTAACTTAGGTGTCGGAACAACTAGTCCTTCGCAAAAGCTACACGTTAATGGCGCTATGCTAGCAAGTTTATATTATATAAGCAACACGTCTGTTTCTGTAGGGGGTTTCATGAACTATATTGATTTGCAAGCTTCTAACGGCGTATTAGTAAGATCAGGTACTACATACAGACCTGTACTTGCTTCGGCTTTTACCGTAAGCTCAGATTATAGGTTAAAAAGCAATATTGAGCCATTAGAAAATGCTACCAGCAGGCTTAAGCGGCTTGAAGTGCATAGGTTTAATTGGAACGATAGATTAGATGAACCAAAAGTAGATGGATTTATAGCGCATGAAGTTGCGCCAATTATACCAGAAGCAGTATTAGGCGAAAAAGATGCGGTCTACGAAGATGGAACGCCAAAGCACCAGAGCATTGATCAAGCTAAGCTTGTTCCGCTTCTTACAGCGGCATTACAAGAAGCAATAACTAAAATAGAAAATTTAGAATCTAGAATACAAACTTTAGAAAACCAATAAAATAAGTAATTAATAAATATAAACTAAACAAAAATGGCAAATACATATTCTTGGACAATCAATGCCTTGGACACATATCCAACACAGGATTCGCTTACAGATGTTGTTTACAATATACATTGGGGATTGACGGCTACATCAGATCAAACAGATGCTGATGGCAATGCGTACACGGCTAATTCTATTGGCACACAAACTGTAGCAGCACCTGATGCAGACGGTTTTACCGCTTTTGAAGACCTTACACAAGAGATTGTGGAAGGTTGGTTAGAAGCAAGTGATCTTGATGTTGACGCTATAAAAACAAGCCTTGATGGCCAAATTACAGAAAAAATTACACCTACAAGTGTAACACGGCAGTTACCGACTGCATAATTATTATTAACAATTAAATACAATTAAATTATGTCTAACGACGCAAAAATTACCGAAGAGCAGTTACAAAAACTACAAAAATTTGTACAGACTTTAAACCAAGCACAGATGCAATTAGGGCAGCTTGAAATTGAAAAGCACGGCCTATTGCACCAGACCGGAGAAATCCAAGGACAATTACAAACGTTCCAAAAAGAACTTGAAGAAGAATACGGCAAAGTATCCGTAAATATTCAAGATGGAACTTATGTAGCAATCCCAGAAGAAGATGAATCTGATAAGAAAGATTAGTATCGGGAGAGACTATAAAAATGAAGCTATGCATTACTCCGTAGGTCAAGAGGTCTACGGAGGGCATACTATTTGTGATATAGTTGAAGAAGAAAATAAATATAGTATTTATATTAAAAAGAACAATGAAGTGCTGCCCTGGAAAGACTTTAACAAAAACATGGCGGTAGCAGTTGAATATAACCTAGAATATTAATGCGAAGCATTTTTAATTTTATAGTTGCGCCAAAAGAAGAACGTTATAATAACAAAAAACAAATTGGTGATAACGAATTAATATTAAATACAGAAATATCGGACCACAGGTATATTAGCAGAAATGCTATTGTGCTTGAAACTCCACTTGCTGAAAAAACAGATATTAAAAAAGGCGATGAAGTAATCGTACATCATAACGTTTTTCGCAGGTGGTACGATGTTCGCGGTAAAGAAAAAAATTCTTCAAGTTATTTTGAAGAAGATAAATACTTTATAACGACTGACCAAATTTTTTTATATAAGCGCAAAGATAAATGGCACGCACCTAAAGGTTTTTGTTTTGTTAAACCTTTAAAATCAAATGATAAATTTACTACCGACCAAGAAAGACCTTTAATAGGTATTATAAAATATACTGATAAGGCTTTAGAAAAAAACGGTATTAAAAATGAATGCTTAGTTGGTTTTACACCTTCAAGTGAATATGAATTTGTTATAGAAGGCGAAAGAATGTACCGCGTGCCTACCAATTCAATTTCAATTAAATATGAGTATCAAGGAGACGAAGAAGAATATAATCCAAGCTGGACACAAAGCAGTTGATGAGCTTATAAAAGTTGCTGAAGAAAAAATCATTACTAATACTGAAGATGATGTATCAGCAGACAGACTTAAGAATGCTGCAGCAACAAAAAAGCTAGCCATCTTTGATGCTTTTGAAATATTGAATAGAATTCAAGAAGAAGAGGCTATACTTGAAAACAAACCGCGCGAAGAAAAAAAAGAAGCGTTTAAAGGCTTTGCTGAAAAAAGAAGTAAGTAATGTATCAGCAAACTTTATATAAGGTCGTAGAGCCTATTAAAATAAATAAGCTAAAGCGATTTAATAAAGCTAAACGGTGGAAATACGGTTATGACAAAGAAGAAGATATTGTCATTATAAGTAAAACTGGGCAAATAGGCGAAGTATACGAAATACAAAACCTTAAAATAGCTTTACCACCTGCACCTACTAAATTAAGTAAAGGTGAAAATAAATGGGTTAAAGCAGAATATCCAAAAGAACTTAGTAAAATAAAAACTATATTTGATTGGAAAAGTTATCCGCCAGAGTTTCAAGAAAAATGGGAGCCATATATAGATGAAGAATTTAGAAGACGCGAAGAAGGCTATTGGTTTTATAATAAAGATAAACCTACTTATGTTACTGGCACTAATTATATGTACCTACAGTGGACGAAAATTGATGTTGGAGCACCGGAGTTTAGAGAAGCGAATAGACTCTTTTTCATATTTTGGGAAGCCTGTAAGGCCGACTCTAGATCTTATGGAATGTGCTATCTCAAAAATCGACGCTCGGGTTTTTCTTTCATGGCATCGGCTGAAACCGTTAACTGGGCGACCATTTCTAGTGATGCACGCTTCGGGATATTGTCCAAATCTGGCTCCGATGCAAAGAAAATGTTCACAGATAAGGTTGTACCAATATCAATAAACTACCCATTCTTTTTTAAGCCTATACAAGATGGTATGGATCGGCCTAAAACAGAATTAGCATATAGAGTGCCCGCGTCTAAATTAACAAGAAAGTCAATACAATCAGGCGAGCAACGAGAAGAACTTGAAGGTCTTGACACAACTATTGACTGGAAAAACACAGGCGATAACAGTTATGATGGTGAAAAACTAAAACTGTTAGTACACGACGAAAGCGGTAAGTGGGAAAGACCTGATAACATATTAAATAACTGGAGGGTTACTAAAACTACACTCAGGCTAGGTAGCAGAGTTATCGGTAAGTGTATGATGGGATCAACATCAAACGCATTAGATAAAGGCGGTGAAAACTTTAAAAAACTATATAATGACTCAGATGTTACAAAAAGAAACCGCAATGGACAGACTCGCAGCGGATTATATAGCTTGTTCATACCTATGGAATGGAATTACGAAGGATTTATTGATTCTTATGGACACCCTGTATTCGATACGCCGAAAGAACCAGTTGAGGGGCCATACGGCGACATTATAGACGTCGGGGTCATAGAACATTGGGATAATGAGGTTGACGGACTAAAAGGCGACCAGGACGGCTTAAACGAATATTACCGCCAGTTTCCAAGAACAGAAGAACACGCATTCCGCGACGAAACAAAAAATAGTATATTTAATTTAGCTCGCATATATGAGCAAATTGATTATAACGATGATATAGAGTCTTTAGCCGGTATTACAACCGGTAGTTTTCAATGGGAAAACGGTATTAAAGATAGTAAAGTTATTTTTAACCCTAATCCTAACGGTAGATTTAAAGTGAGTTGGGTACCACCTGCAAACTTACAAAACCGCGTAATAGTAAAGAACGGAGTGAAGTATCCCGGGAATGAACATATAGGGGCATTTGGCTGCGATAGTTATGATATATCAGGTACTACAGACGGCCAAGGATCTAAGGGTGCATTGCACGGATTAACAAAGTTTAGTATGGAAGATGCTCCTGCTAATATGTTTTTTTAGAATATGTGGCGCGTCCGCAAACAGCAGAAATGTTTTTTGAAGATGTGCTTATGGCATTAGCTTTTTATAGTATGCCATTGCTTGCAGAAAATAACAAACCTAGATTATTATATTATTTAAGAAGAAGAGGCTATCGCGGATTTTCAATGAATAGGCCTGACAGAGCAAATAATAAGCTATCTGTTACGGAAAAAGAAATTGGTGGAATCCCCAACTCTTCTGAAGATGTAAGGCAAGCACATGCGGCCGCTATTGAATCATATATACAAAAATATGTTGGTGTATTAGAAAATGGTGAATACGGTAATATGTATTTTAATAATACACTAAATGATTGGGCAAAATTTGATATAAATAAACGTACAAAGTTTGATGCTGCTATTAGCTCGGGCTTAGCGATTATGGCTTGTAATAAAAATTTATATGCACCAAATCAAGAAAAAACAAAATTAAAGCTTAATTTGAACATCGCTAGATACAAAAACGATGGTTCACAATCCACAATAATAAAAAATTATGGCTGAGTCAGTTATAAAAAGTTATTTTCCTAGCCAAGCAGTTAGCGATGTAGAAAAAGCAAGTCCTGAATACGGACTTGAAATAGCGCGCGCTATTGAAAATGAATGGTTTAAAAGAGACGCTGCTACAAACAGATTTTATGTAAACCAAAATGCATACCATAATTTGCGTTTGTATGCCCGCGGTGAGCAGTCTGTTCAAAAATATAAAGACGAGTTATCTATCAACGGTGACATGTCTTATTTAAATCTTGACTGGAAACCTGTACCAATTATACCTAAGTTTGTAGATATTGTAGTAAACGGTATGGCTAATCGTACTTACGATATTAAAGCATATTCGCAAGATCCATTTGGCGTAAGTAAACGCACTGAGTATATGGAAAGTATACTTAGGGATATGCAAACCAGAGAACTTAATGATTTTGCGCAAGCAAATTTTGGTATTAATTTACAAGAAAGCAATTTACCTGAGCTCCCAGAAAACGAAGAAGAATTACAGTTGCATATGCAGCTTAATTACAAGCAGGCTATTGAAATTGCAGAAGAAGAAGCAATAAATGTTATTCTTAATAAGAATAGATATGAATTAACTAAAAAGCAATTGTATTATGATCTTGCTGTTTTAGGCACTGCTGCGGTAAAAACTATATACAACAATTCCGAAGGTATTAAAATTGATTATGTAGACCCTGCTAATATTGTACATTCATATACTGAATCACCATATTATGATGATATATATTATATAGGTGAAGTAAAAACAATACCAATAAACGAATTAAAGAAAGAGTTCCCAAATCTTACAAACGAAGATTTAGAAAAACTTTCTTCCGAGGGTTATTCAAATTATAGAATATATAATAAATATAATCCTGTAGCCAATAAGCATGATGCTAATACAGTTGATGTTCTTTATTTTAATTATAAAACCTTCCACAATGAAGTTTATAAAATAAAAGAAACAGCTACAGGTGCTAAAAAAGCAATTAAGAAAGACGATTCATTTAATCCACCTAAAGATTCAAGAGCAAGATTTGAAAGAATTGCAACAAACATAGAGGTATTATATGAAGGGGTGTTTGTGCCTGGAGCAAATATGCTTTTAAAATGGGAACTTTGCGAAAATATGATGCGCCCAAAAAGTGATGCTAACAAGGTAAAAATGAATTATTCAATTGTAGCGCCGCGTATGTATCAAGGGCGTATTGAATCATTGGTTAGCCGCATTACCGGCTTCGCTGATATGATTCAGTTGACGCATTTAAAACTACAGCAAGTATTATCTAGAATAGTGCCCGATGGAGTTTACATTGATGCAGATGGCCTTTCAGAAATAGACTTAGGTAATGGAACAAATTATAATCCGCAAGAAGCATTAAATATGTTTCTTCAAACAGGGTCTGTAATTGGTAGATCATTTACGTCTGATGGCGATATGAATCCAGGTAAAGTGCCTATTCAACAAATATCAGCAAGTTCGGGCGGTAATAAAATTTCATCATTAATTAGTACATATAATTACTATTTACAAATGATGCGAGATGCCACTGGGTTAAATGAAGCAAGAGACGGTAGTATGCCTGATAGCAATGCTTTAGTTGGTATACAAAAAATTGCGGCGGCAAATTCAAATACCGCAACAAGACATATATTAAATGCAGGATTATTTTTAGCAGCCGAAACTGCTGAAAAAATATCATTGCGTATTTCAGATGTTATTGAATATTCACCTGCAAGAGAAGCATTTATTCAATCTATAGGTGTACATAATGTGGCTACACTTGCAGAATTAAAAGAATTGCATATTCACGACTTTGGTATATTTATTGATTTGATGCCAGACGAAGAAGAAAAGCAAATGCTTGAAAATAATATTCAAACAGCGTTGTCTGCTGGGCTTATTGATTTAGAAGATGCAATTGATCTTCGTGAGATTAAAAATATCCAGCTTGCAAATCAAATGCTTAAAATACGTAGGCGTAAAAAATTAGAGCGTGACCAGCAAATACAACAGCAAAATATTCAAGCTCAGGCGCAAGCAAATGCGCAATCGCAACAAGTAGCCGCGCAAGCTGAAGTGCAAAAACAACAAGCATTAACCGCACAAAAAGCGGAGTTAAAACAAATAGAGGCCCAGCTAGATATGCAGCGATTAATGCAAGAAGCCCAACTTAAGAAAGATTTAATGAATCTTGAGTTCCAAATGAACATGCAATTAAAAGGCATCGAAGTTGACGCTCAAAAACAAACAATTAAAGAAAAAGAAGATCGCAAAGATGAGCGTACAAAATTACAAGCGTCTCAACAAAGCGAGCTTATTAATCAAAGAAAAAATAATTTACCGCCTAAGTCTTTCGAATCTGCTGGAAACGACATACTTAGTGGTGATTTTGACTTAGGTTCTTTCGAACCTAGGTAATGTATAGTGTATAATCTTATAATATTTTATTATGGCTGAAAATGTCGAGGTAAAAGCGGTTGAAACCGAAGAGCCCTCAATTCAAGAAAAAGAACAAGCAGTCGCCGAAAAATCTGGCACTGTTTTCGAAGATGGTGTATATAAAGTTGATTTACGTCAACCACCAGTAACAGAACAAGAACAAACCGAAGAAAATGCCGTTCAAGAGCAAAGCGCAGATGAGGTTCCTGTTCGCGACGAATCCGAAGCTAGCCAAGAAGTGGCAGAAGAAATACGGGATTCCGAAGAACCTACCGAAGAAAAAGAAGAAGAAGTAATTTTAGAAGAAATTACTGAAGAAGAAATCTCGGAAGAAACAGTACAAGAAGAAGCACAAGAATTAGCAAATGAAGTTGAAGAAGCTATTCAAGAGCAACAAGATTCTGGTATTGAACTCCCGGAAAATATTCAAAAAGTCGTAGACTTTATTAATGAAACGGGCGGAACGCTCGAAGATTACGTAGCATTAAACAGAGATTATTCATCAGTTGATGATATGGCATTGTTGCGTGATTATTATAAACAAAACAAACCGCATTTATCTGCGGAAGAAGTTGATTTTTTAATTGAAGATAGTTTTTCATTTGATGAAGACGTAGATGACGAACGTGATATTAAACGTAAAAAACTACGATTCAAAGAAGAGGTTGCGCAAGCAAGGCAATCTTTAGAAGGATTAAAAGATCAATATTATAAAGAAATTAAAGCGGGTTCAAAATTAACACCTGATCAACAAAAGGCTGTTGATTTTTTTAACCGCTATAATAAAGAGACTGAAGAGTCGTCAAAAATAGCTGAACAACAGAAAAATGTGTTTTTAGAGAAAACTAATAAAGTTTTCAACGATAAATTCAAAGGTTTTGAATATAATGTCGGTGATAAAAAATATCGTTTTAATGTTAAAAACGTAGATGAAGTTAAAACTGCTCAAAGCGACATAAATAACTTTATTAAGAAGTTTCTTAATAATGATAATGTTATGAATGACGCGAAAGGCTATCATAAATCTTTATTTACAGCTATGAATCCAGATGCAATTGCAAATCACTTTTATGAGCAAGGGCGTGCAGACGCGCTTAAACAAAGTGTTGAATCTTCTAAAAATATTAACATGGATCCGAGAGGGATTCATAACAAAGCTAATAATAATGGAGGAATCAAGGCAAGAGTAGTTGGAGATGACATTTCAAAACTAAAACTAAAACTAAAAAACTACTAAAAATTTAAAAAATGGCAGTAAATACTCCAAGCGCTGGTGCTAATTTGAATGCAGTACCCGCGCCAACTAAACAAACACTTTCAACAGCGTATGTTGACTTTACAGCAACAGCGACTGCAGGATGGGCACAACAATACCTTCCTGAATTATATGAGCAAGAAGTAGAGCGCTATGGAAATCGTTCTGTTTCTGGCTTCCTACGTATGGTAGGTGCTGAAATGCCAATGTCTTCTGACCAGGTTGTATGGTCTGAGCAAGGTCGTTTGCACTTATCTTATGATTCATTAACTGTAGGAACCGACGCGGCGGGCATTAATGTTATTTCAGGCCTTCCTTCTGGTCACGCTATCAGAACTGGAAACATGATTGTTATCACTGACGGTACTGATGAAGCTCGTGCTTATGTGACAGAAGATGATACTTCTGCTACAAGTATCAAAGTAAAATGTTATACTAACTCAACTGGTCTTGTTGCTGCTGGTCTTGTAACTACTGCGAGCGCTGCATCACTTTTTGTATTTGGTACTGAATTTGCTAAAGCTAGTAATGACAATACTCTTAGTGCCCTTGAGCCTGAGTTTAAAAGCTTTACTAACAAGCCAATGATTCTTCGTGACAAATATGAAATTACTGGTTCTGATGCTTCTCAAATTGGATGGGTTGAAGTAACCGGTGAAGCTGGTCAATCTGGATACCTATGGTATTTGAAAGCTGAAGGCGATACAAGAACTCGTTTTGAAGATTATTCTGAGATCGCTCTTGTTGAAGCTGAAAAAGCAACAAGTTCTGTACTTACAGAAGTAACAGGATCTGAAGGTCTTTTCGCAGCTATTAAAGATCGTGGGCACACTACACAGGGTGTTGATGGTACTGGAAACGCGACTGAAGATCTTGCTGATTTTGATGAAATCCTTAAGAAACTTGACGGACAAGGGGCTATCGAAGAAAACGTATTGTTTGTAAACCGTGCGCTTTCATTAAACATCGATGACATGCTTGCTGGAATTGGAAATGCAGGATATTCAAACGGTACATCTTTCGGTATTTTTGAAAATAGCGAAGATATGGCGTTGAATCTTGGATTCTCTGGTTTCCGTAGAGGTTCTTACGATTTCTATAAGTCTGACTGGAAATATTTGAATGACGCTAAATTGCGTGGTGGTATTTCAGCTGACTCTACTGAATCTACTAACATCACTCGTGGTGTATTGATTCCAGCTGGTACTTCATCTGTTTACGATCAAATCCTTGGTAAAAACATTCGTCGACCATTCCTTCACGTACGTTACCGTGCTTCTGAAGCTGATGACCGAAGAATGAAATCTTGGGTAACTGGATCTGTAGGTGGAAACTTTACTTCTGGTGAAGACAAAATGGAAGTACACTACCTAACTGAAAGATGTTTGGTTGTACAAGCCGCTAACAACTTTATGTTGTTTAACTAATATTCACATTAAAGTTCGAGGGTACCTTCGGGTACCTTCGGCTTTATTTTTTAAATTTTTTATTTTATTATATCATGGCAAAAAAAGCTATAGCAGAAGAAACCGTTGAGGTTGCACCTCAATCAGTTGTTGCAAAAAAAACAACAACTAAAGGACCAGTTAAACCAGGCTGGGAAATTAAAGATAGAGTATATATTCTTAAAAATGACTTTGCTCCACTTACGTTTACATTAAAATCAAGAAACATATATTATTTTGATGAAGAGCAAGGGTATGAACGAGAATTAAAATATACTACTAATCAGAAAACACCTTTTGTAGATGAGTTTAAAGGTGATGGTAGACTTGCGCATATTGTTTTTAAAGATGGTACATTATTTGTTCCAAGAGAAAAGCAAGTTTTACAAAAATTCTTATCGCTTTATCATCCGCTTAGAAATAAAGTTTATTTTGAATTTGATGCAGCAATAGAGGCTGTTGAAGAATTAGATGTATTAGAGCTGCAAATTGAAGCGCTTAATATCGCAAATAAAATGGATATTGATCAAGCCGAAGCTATTATGCGTACTGAAGTTGGTAGCGAAGTAATAAAGATGTCCTCAAAAGAAATAAAAAGAGATTTAATCGTATTTGCGCGTAATAATCCAAATTTGTTTTTAGAATTAGCGGATGATGATAATATTAATGTTAGGAACATCGGTATTAAAGCTGTTGAACAAAACATTATTAGACTATCAAATGATCAGCGCACATTTACGTGGGCTAGTAATGACAGAAAACTAATTACTGTGCCATTTGATGAAAACCCATATTCGGCTTTAGCTGCATACTTTAAAACCGACGAAGGTATTGAAGTATACCAAACAGTTGAAAAACGATTAAAATAAGTGATATTTAGGTATAGGCCTACAATATCCGTGGGCCTAACCTAAAATATTAAAATATGAGTGTAAATGTAAACACTGTATACCAAAGGGTATTAGCAATTACAAACAAAGAACAACGGGGCTACATTACACCTCAGGAATTTAACTACATGGCGAATCAAGCTCAATTAGATATATTTGAGCAATACTTCTATGATCTAAACCAATTCGCTAGACTACCAGGTAATAGCACAGAATATTCAGATATGCTGGATATACTAGAAGAAAAGATTAGTTTATTCGAAAAAAACAGTACGGTTACCTCAGGTACTACTTTGCCGGCAGATTTATATAGGCTAGGTACAGTTATGTATAACAACATTGAAGCTGAGCACATAACGCAAAAAGATTGGATATATCTTAAAAAATCGCCATTATCGCAGCCATCTAACGATTTTCCTGTATATATTAGAGATAAAGACGGGATTAAAGTTTACGCAGATAGCTTGACTTCTAATGAAACAAGTGATGTGACCTGCAATTATGTGCGTATTCCTGGTTACCAAACCGACGCTGTTAGCTGGGCAGCAGATAGCACTACCGGGCTATATAATTCAAATGCTTCTAAAAACTTTGAGTTGCATGCATCTGAAGAAACTGAATTGGTAATAAAAATACTAGCAATGGCCGGTATTGTATTAAAAGATCCAGGATTATATCAGATTGGGTCTGCGGAAGAAGTTAAAAGCGTTCAACAAGAAAAAGCATAATAAATGTCACTATTCACAATATCACAAGAACGTTATTATAATAACAGCGCAAACTTCACGGGTGATGGTTCTACACTTGCGTTTACACTAACCTTAGCGATGTTTGACCCTCTGCCAACAGCATTGGGTGATTTGCAAATATTTGTTAATGGTAAAGAAATTAGCCAAGGTAATTATAGTTATTCTTCACCTACAATTACATTTTCAGGAAACACAAACAATACAGATGTATTAGAATCTGATGGCGCGCCAAAAGACGGGCTAGTTATTACAGTTGTTCAGGTTAATGCAATTGAAGAATTAGGTAGCTATCAGCATATTACTTTAGCCGATGTTGTAAACAACTTTATGATTTCATATGTTGGTGAAGAAAAAATTATACCAAAAGTAAAACGTAGCAATGTGCTTTTCTTTGCGCAAAGAGCAATACAAGAGCTTAGCTATGACACGCTGCAAAGCGAAAAGTCTCAAGAAATAGAAGTGCCAGACAACCTTCAAATGAAGTTACCGCACGATTATGTTAATTATGTATCACTTTCTTGGATAGATGGCTCTGGGATAGAGCATAGAATATACCCCACACGCATTACGGGCAATCCTACTGCGCTTTTACAAGATAATAACTATAACTACTTATTTGATAATAATGGCAAGTTATTGACTGCTAATGAGTCTGAAACAAATAAAAGATTTAGGGTTACAAATACAGCCGCAGATTTAAATGATGACTATTTTATTAAAGATAACGATGGTTTTCAAGAAAACAGCGGTGGTCGTTATGGATCAGATCCTGAGTTTATGAATGCTAATGGCTCATTTTTTATAGATAAGCTAAAAGGTAAAATATTCTTTTCAGGTCATTTAACAAATAAAATTGTTACATTAAAATATATTAGCGACGGTGTTGCAACTGCGGAAGAAAAAGTTATACATAAGTTTGCCGAAGAAGCAATGTACAAAAGTATTGCACACGCAATATTAGCCACCCGCGCTAATACACCGGAATATATTGTGAACAGATTTAAGAAAGAAAAGTTTGCAGCGGTAAGACAAGCAAAACTTCGTTTATCTAATTACAAACCTGAAGAGTTTGCTCAAACGCTTCGTGGCCAATCTAAATGGATTAAACACTAAAATATGCCAGAATTAAAAAACCTATTCATCAAAGGTAAAATGAATAAAGACCTTGATGAAAGATTAGTTCCTCAAGGTGAATATAGAGATGCTTTGAATGTTAGCGTATCTTACTCAGAAGGCTCTGACGTAGGTGCGCTGCAAAATATTTTAGGTAATACAGAAAGATCTGGCGGACTTACTTTTCCTTCTGACGCAAGTTGTATAGGCACTGTGCGTGACACTGAAAATGACAAAATATATTGGTTTGGCACATCGCCAACCGCAGATTATATTGCCGAGCTGGACCCCTCTGATAATAGCGTTGATATTATTTTATGCGAGGCTAAAACGGCTAAGCTAACAGCTTCTTCTAACGCACATACCGAAGGATCTTTAGTTATAGAAATGGCAGCACCTGGAGGCATAATTACACAACAATATGTTTCAGGTGATAATATTGTTCCAGGTACTAAAGTTAATACTATAAACGATACAACATTAGTTCTTTTGCAAGCGCCATCAGCTCAAATACAAAATGGTGCAACACTTTCTTTTAGCAACATTCTTAATTTTAATGAACAGCGACTTATTACAGGTGTTGCAGTACTTGATAGCGTTTTATATTTTACAGATGATTTAAATGAGCCAAGACAAGTTGATATTGAATATTGGCGTGGTGTTACAGCAACAGATTTTACAACAAGCACAAATCTTTCAGATGATAGAATATCATTATATAAGAAAGGCCCACTAAATGCACCTACATTTCATACTTTATCCGCATCTACAAGAGGCGGTATCGGCACGGCAGGAAATACAACACCTATTCAAACAAGCGCAATCAGCAATTTGCATGACGCTGATATTAATGAAGAAAATTTAACTCTAACATTTACAAGTACGCCTAATTATCTATTAAACGATATTGTTATTTTAAAAAGAAATTTTATATCTGGGGGTGTTACTATTTCTAGTACAGCAAGAATATTAATAACAAATATATCTAGCGCGCCTACTTATACGTTTACTTTATTAGCTAAAACAAATAATATAGAAGATTCAGCTAATTTAGCATATATACCAGTTTTAGAAGAAGAAGAGCCATTGTTTGAATTAAAGTTTCCAAGATTTTCTTATAGGTATAAATACAAAAATGGCCAATATTCAACTTTTGCGCCTTTTTCTTTACCGGCTTTTTTACCAAATAATTTTGAATACGATGCTAAAACGGCATATAATCTTGGTATGGAAAATACCGTGCGTTCTTTGAAATTAGAAGGATGGGGCAATGAGTTTGCAGGTACGCCATCTGGGGACCCTCTTATTATAACTCCTGCTGTAAATTCTTATGAAGCAGATATTGAAGAAATAGATATATTATATAAAGATTCTGTAAGTCCTAATGTTTATATAGTTGATTCTATTAAAAAATCTAGCGGTAGTTTTGCTGCTACATTTGAAATAAAAGATGAACAAATATTTAAAGCAACACAATCTAATCAATTACTTAGACCATTTGATAGTATACCTAGAAAAGCAAAAGCATTAGAAATAACAGGTAATAGGCTTATATTTGGAAATTATTTACAAAATTTTGATTATACGGATACGCCAAGCTTTACTATAGATACTGTCCCTAGAACCAATAGCACAGAACTTGCGCAAAAATTAAGTTTAAAACAAAAAGAACCTATCAATTAGGCGTTGTTTTCCAAGACGAATATGGAAGACAAACACCTGTTTTTACAAATGATTCAGGCGTAAAAAAAATCCCGCAAGAAGACGCGGATTTTAATTTACAATTTAAAGTAGCAACATCTACAACTCCGCCTTCAGAAGCTACCCATTATAAATATTATATAAAAGAAACGTCTAATGAATATTATAATTTGTGTATTTCTAATTTTTATGATGATTCAGAAGGTTTTTTATATTTATCATTGCCATCTTCTGAAATAAATAAAGTAAGTGTAGAAGATTTTTTAATATTTAAAAAAGAAACGGGCAATATATCTTATAAAGGAGCAGAGAAAAAATTTAAAGTAATAGATAAACTAAGTAATCCTCCTAATTTTTTAGCAAAAAAAGATAAAGTTACTTATTCAGCAGGCGTTGTTTTATTTGATGATGAGTTTAGAGAAGATGAAACTGCGATAAGAAAAAGACCTAGTATTACCCCGGTAGAGGGCTATAATAGAATATTAATACAAGATGCAGGAGCTTTTGGAGAGCCAAATGTTAATGTAGCAATCACATCTAATTTTAGATCAAAAATAATACCCGGCGCGGTAATTAGATTTAGAAGAGCCGGTACTGAAACTGTAAGTAATAAATATACAGTTGCAAATACGCAAGATGATGGAATTGGAGGGGGAGAATTTACATTTGAAGAAGCATTTGGCCCAGATGTTAACTTTTTATATGCTGATAATCAAGAAGCGACTCCCATAGCAAAAAGCGAAATTATTATAGAGCTAATTGAACAAGAAGATGATAGTGGCAATCCCGAATACGAAGGTAGATTTTTTATAAAGTTAAAAAACAGTGTAGAATTAAAAGAGGCTTTAACGCAAGCTTTTGATGAAGATTTATTAAATACTATTACAACAAAGAATCTTTTTAACAGAAGTTCAGGCGCAGCAGATAGGCAATATTATATTTGGGATGCGGCGCCTACAGGAACATATTCATCTGGTAATGTATTAGTAAATGTACCTGATTGGCAAGGCGTTTCTATTCGTGATGGTTTCCATATTATAATTTCTACAACAGAATATTTTAACGATGGCCAATCATTTTATTCAAATGACCCATTTGTAAATTCATTGAATAAAGGCAATTACGTTAGATTTTCCGGAGGCGCACAGCGCATTAGAACAGGCGCATATGATTTTGCCCCGGCTTTGTTTGAATCAAATGCAGTGGTAAGCGGTTCGGTTACAAATTCACTTACAATGAATGTAACAAGCATTACTAACGGGCCTATAGAAGTTGGTGATAAAATAACAGCCCCAGCATCAAGCGGATTTGAACAAAAAGAAATTGTAACTGTAGAAGCAATAAATGGCAATACCATAACAATGTCTTCTTTAATAACCGTATCAAACGGCACGGCTGTTCGATTTATAAAGCCCATTGGCAAGCATCCTAATTTTAAAATTAAAGATGTTTTAAAAATTGGTAAAGACGGAGCTCAGGGAAGAATATGTATAGAATTTGAAGAGCCCATAAGTTTTGCATTGCCGCATTTGCAAGATGACGATAGATTAATTAATATGGAGGTGCGCAAAATTTCTGATAGAAAAGGAGATGTAGAAAACCCTCCAATATTTGAAGTTGAACCAAAAGAAGGCGTTTTAGATATATACTACGAAACAGAAGAGACATATCCGATTGCACAACTATCTACGGCGCAAGAAATACCATGGGCTAATTGCATTAGCTTTGGTAACGGCGTAGAATCAGATCGAATTAGAGATGATTTTAACGCGCCTACAATTGGTAAAGGCGTTAGAGTATCAACTGTGTTTGAAGATAACTATAAAGAAGAACGCGTAAAATCTGGATTAATATTTTCAGGCATATATAATGGTAAAAATGGTATTAATAGATTGAATCAATTTATTATAGCTGAAAATATTACAGAAGAAGCAAACCCAATATATGGTAGTATTCAAAAGTTAAATACAAGAGATACTGATCTTACGCTTCTTTGTGATGACAAAATATTAAAAGTACCAGCTAGAAAAGATTTACTATTCCAAGCAGATGGTAACCCGCAGGTTACCTCTACGGATAGATTTTTAGGCACTATCATACCTTACACTGGTAATTATGGTTGCCAACACCCTGAAAGCTTTGCAGATCACATCTATAGAGCTTATTTTGTGGATAGAACAAGAGGTAAAATATTGCGTTTAGGAGGTGATGGTATTACAGAAATATCCAACTACGGTATGAAAGATTATTTTAAAGATAAGCTTGTTGCTGAAACTGGATATATGTTTGGTTCTTATGACGAAAACAAAGATAAATATAATATATCGTTACCTGTTGAAAATACTGTAGTTAGCTTTTCTGAAGGCGTGAATGGCTGGCCAACAAGATTATCATTTCACGAAATGGAATCGGGCATTAGCTTAAATAACATGTACTACACATTTAAAGACGGTAAAATATTTTCGCATGATAACGAAACTAGAAATACATTTTATGGTACTAAAACAAATTCCGAGGTTACATTTTATTTAAATGGTAACCCTGGAAATGCTAAAAACTTTAGAACGCTTAACTATCAAGGTGATAGCGGCTGGACATCTAGTAATATAGCTACGGATAAACAAACAGGCCTTGTGTCTAGCTTTATAGAAAAAGAAGGTATATACTATAATTATATATCAGGCGAAACGCAAGCTACAAAAGCAAGTTTAGATTTAAAAGCATTAAATGTACAAGGTTTAGGTACACCAACAAGTATATCTTCTAACGATGCTACATTTACAGATTTAAATAGTGCAATACAAGTTGGCGACATAGTGTATGACAGCACAATGATTGATACCGATACGGGTAAAAGTGTTACAGCAATTTCAGGAAATACGATAACACTTGATAGTGCGCCTGCAAACGCATTTAGCTATTTTGTAAAAGATAATAGATTTAATACCTCAGGAGTTTTAGGGTATTATGCAGAAGTAACTATGACAAATACTTCAACTGCTAAAAAAGAGCTTTACTCTGTTGGAAGTGAGGTATCGTTAAGTAGCTAATTAATACGTAATTAAAATATTGCGTAATAATATTTGTATGCCTAATAATAAAATTAAATCTAATAATAATAAACTAAGTAATTATACTCGCAAGCTTGAAGATTTGCAAAACGCACTAATAGCTAATAATCATATTGATGGAATATATGGTGATGGAAAAAACTTAGTTAATAATGAAATATTTAGAATAGAAAATGACTTTGCCGATCAGCTTTATATGCGGCGAATGTATATGCCAAAAGATTGTTTAGTTGTGAGCGCAATGCACCATACTGAGCATTTTTGGTTTTTATTAAAAGGCAAAATATTAGTTACAACGGATGGCGAAGAAGTTGAACATACGGCACCTTGTTTTGAAAAATCTATAAAAGGCGCAAAAAGATTAATATTGTCTTTAGAGGATTCTGTATTTATTAATGTACATAAAAATCCAACTAACACTAAAGACATGAAAAAAGTTGAAGAGCTATTATATTCTATAACTTTAGAAGAATATTTAAAAAAGAAAATAAAATAAATAAAAAATCACATGGCAGGAATAGCAACAGCCGCAATAATTGGTGCGGGCGTATCAGCAGCTGGTGGAATAGTTGGTGGTCTCATTGGTGGTAGAAGAAGAAAAAGAGAGCAAGAAGCGGCAGAGCGTGAGTTTAATGCAATGAAAAGTCGTTATCAGGCAATAGATACTTCAAACCCATATAAAAACGTAACAAACACATTTGAAGACTTAACTGTGAACACTCAAGCGGCCGATTTTGCACAACAACAAGCGGAGCAAGGCAGAGCTGATATTTTAAGTAATTTAGCGGCATCAGCAGGTGGCGGCGGAATTGCAGCATTAGCACAAAGCTTAGCTAATCAACAAACACAGGCGGCGCAATCAGCAGCAGCAAGTATAGGTCAGCAAGAACAGCGCAATCAAATGCTAGCGGCGCAAGGTGAAGCAAGTGTACAACAAATGAGGGCTGCTGGAGAAAGACAGTCCCAGCAAATGGAAATGGAAAAAACAGGTAACCTTATGCAGTTAGCGGCAGGAAGAAAAGCCGCGGCTGATCAAGCTAGGCAACAGGCGTTGCAAACAGCGATTGGAGGCGTTACAGGAGCCGGCCAGATTTTAGCTATGGGCGCCGGGGGGGAGTAAAGGCACCGCCATCGGGTAAGACCACAACTTATACAAAATCACAATTAATGGATACTTTTGGCGGAGCTAAAGTAGATTTTAAAGGCACATTAGAGCAGCAGATGCAATCAGAATATAATACAAGAGGAAAATTAAAAACAGTAATGTAATGGCAGACTTTTTTAAAATAGGACAAGCAGCATACGGTGGCGGCGCAGCGGCTAGCAAAGCTATTGGCGAAGGCCTGCAAAAAAGCCAGCAAATATTTATGGCTTATTTAAGCGAGCAAAAAGCTAAGCGCGAAAAAGCTGATAATATTACAAAACAATATTTAGCTCAAATTCCAAATGTGAACGCTATTACTAAGATTCCAGAATGGATGCGGGCTGATGTAAATAATTATTTAGTTTCTGAAAAACAAAAATACGCTGAAGTTTCTAAACAGCTAGGAAGTATGTCTTCTTCAGACCCCGCTTACATGGATGCTGTAAGTGAGCTCCAAAATATTAAAAATAACTTTGCATATTTAAACGATCAACTAAACCAATTCCAAGAAGACTCAAAGCAATATGCTTTAGATGTTGATAACGGCAAAATTTCTGACGGATTTAAAGACGGTCAAACAGACAAATATAATAAAACAGCCGCTGTTTATACGGGTAACGCAAAGCTTGATATTCGAAATGGTAATTTATTTTTAATGTAGACGGTAAAAGCTTTAATTACTCAAGAGGCGAAATTGGTGATTATTTCAAAAAGAATTTTGGTTCCCAAACAGCGCTTTTAAATTTAGCAAAGCAAGTAGAAACAGACGCGCGCAAAGGATTTACTTTTGAATCAGCTAGAAAAAGATATGAAGGTGAAATTGATGCATTCTTAAATAAAGGTGGCAAAGAAGCTGTATTGTCTATGGTTTACGATACAGATCCTGAATTTATAACAGGTGGCGGGTTAAAAACACCTGATATTCAAGCAGCGCTTTTAACTGAAAATTACGATCAAGCAGCGAGGTTAATTAAACAAGAACTTATAAATGGTATAGAAGCTGAGCACGCTTCTATATATCAACCGCCTGAAGCACCAAAAACAAAACTTACATCGCAACAAGAGGCAAAAAATAGAGCCATTGAAGCTTACAATACAATTATGGAAAACCCTGTTGAATACGCTAAGACTAAGTTACGTGGCGGTTTTAAAAGCGCTGAGGGAGATTCTAAAATAACTTTAGAAATTGGAGGTGAAGAAAAAACTTATAATTTAGAAAATCAAGATCAGTTTTTAGAATTTATGGAAGTAGCGCGCGAAAATAGTGGTATTGCAACAGGAACCTCAGAAGGGGCTGAATTAGCTAGAAATGAATTTTTTGATTTAATTAAAAACAAAAGCTTAGAAGTTTCTAGATTTTATAAAGCTAAAGCAAAAGAGCGTAAAGAGGGCGTTAAAACAATGCAAGCAGAAATGGTACAACAAATGTTTGTGCCGAAATCCTTAAGAATTAACACTGATTTTGCACAATAATTATGAATGAAATTTATATAGTAGACGGCCAAGAGTACGAAGTTGCGCCTAACCGTAAAGAAGAATTCTTAACTAAATTTCCAAACGCTCAATTATTTGAAGAGCCGGGAAAGATAACACCCACGACTCAGGATGCGGTTGTGGAGGAAACTGCAGCATCCGATCAACCGAGTATGGAATTAGATTCGGTAGATACTTCATCGGAATTACAAAAAATTGAATATGTAAGAGACGGCAAAGGTGGGTTTATCCCTAAACCGGTTAAGCCAGATATAGATATTTCTTTATTACCAGAAACTTCTGAACCCGCTACAGATGAAGAAATAGAAGCTTTTGTAAAACAAGAAAGAGATTTAAAGCAAGCAATATTTGAAAGAAAATACAAAGAGGCTTTGCAAGAAGGTTTTTCTAAAAAAACAAATAGTAAATTTGGAAAAATTATTAATCAATTAGAAAATGATTGGATAATTAGAAGTTCTCAGGTATTAGAAGACGCTCCTGTTATTGCTATAGGAAGTTTTGCTAGAAAAATTTTTGGGCAAGAAGCGGTAGAAAAGTTTGCAAATGACATTAATTTACCTGAAGGATTAGATTTTGAAAGAAGAATAGAACAAACTAAAATTAAAGAAGCTAAGATGGGTCAGGCCGCTTCTTTTTCTAAATCATTTAAAGAAAAAGATTTTGGAGAATTTGTAGCAGCATTAGTTGGGGGTATTTCAAACGTGGGGTCTATTGCGGCACAGCAATTTTTTAACTAAAGGAGCCGCTATTCCTGTTTCTTTTTATGCTGATAGTTATGTAGATATAAATGAAGCAAAAGCAAAAGCAAAAGATAAAAGTATTAGAGAATTAGCTAATGAAGATGATTTAGATTTTTATGCTCCTTTAGTTTTTGGTGGATTAATGGGGCTTTTAGAAAAAGCTAAACTTGGCACTATTAATAAAAAAATAGTAAATTCTATAGGGGCTTCATATGCTAAAAAAACCGCAAATCGGGTTATGGGCGGAGTTGAAAATGCTGGGCAAGAATATTTACAAGGCATTCTTTCTAAAGTACAAATAGCGGTTGGTGAAGACAAGTCAATGCCTGACATTACCGATGTTTTTATTGATTCTCTAGATGACCCCGAAGTTTTAGAAGGGTTATATGCTGGGTTTTTTACGGGGGCAACAATAGTTTCAGGAGCTACCGTGGGTAAAGAAGATTTAATACCCGCTGCAACAATACTTAGCGCTGCAACAATAGCTAACGAGCTGGGGGCTGATAACATTATATTAGGCGGAAGCCTTACAGCGGCGCAAATTACAAAAGTTAAATCTTTATTAAGGTCTAAAGAAAGTAAAGATCAAATAGACCAAATATTAGGCGATATAGCTGCTTTAAAAGAATCAAAAGCAGAATCTTCAGATCAGCAAGTGATTGAAGGATATGATTCTTTAATAAAAGAAATGCAAGATAAAATTGCAGAAATAGTAAAGCAAGAAAACATAAAAATAGACCAGTTATCTGAAAATGATTTAAAATCAGTATCTTCTATTAAAGATTTATCCAGAGAATTACAACAACAGCTTAATATACTTTCTAATAAATTTAATAAAGAAAATCTATTAGTAAACAAGAATATGATATAGCTAGACAATCTCTTCTTAATAAATTTAAAAACAAAAAGAAGAAATACAAAATACTATTGGTGATATAACGCAAAAAATTTAAATATATCTTCAGAAAACGAGCGCCTTATAAGCATTATTAAAAACCCTGAAAGTTCTGGAATAGCAATACAAAAAGCAAAAAATGATATTGTTAAAAACAACGAAGGGCTTGTAAATAAATTAATCAATTCTGTTTATAATCCACAAATACAATCTGGATTAACAAAAGAAGATGTATCGGGTAAAGCGTATGCTGAAGTCGCTGCTCTTATAAACTCTTATAATCCTGATTCTAAAGTTCCTTTTGGCGCATACCTAAAGCAAAACTTATTAAAACGTGTACCCAGCTTCTTTGAAATTGTTGAAACAAAAGACGGTGAAATAATAGGTAAAGTTGATGTTACTGAGCAAAAGTCTTTAGCCGATGATTTAGACGTTGAACTTAGTACAGACATTGCTACAGAAGGTACGGCTGCTCAACAAAATAAAGTTAGAGAAGCTGTTGGTGTAACGCAAGAGCAATCTGTTAATATAGGTAAAAAAATATTAAGAGGTAAATTACCTGGCATTACAGAAAGAATTAAAGGCAAACAAAAAGGGTTTTTATCAGCAATCCGTAAGGCTGCTAAAACAGCATTAACAACAGACATGCTAAATGCTATTGGCGGCAACTTTACAGAAAAAGAAGCTCAGATTAGTGATTACACTAGTATGTTAGATATTCTATATGAAGATTTAGTGAATAATATTCCAAACGAATATAAAAACGTACAGTTTGCAGATTTATTTAAACCTGTAAAAGTTGGTAGAGCAAAAACAGCTGTAGGTGAAGATATATTCGAATATACAATGCCAACTAAAGAAGAATTTATTGACTTTTTTACCAATTTAAATCACCCTACGATTACAGCGACAAGTGAGGCTGGCAAATACAATCAACTTAGGGCTAGAAAAGTACGCATTGCAGAAGCATTGGCTGAAGTTGTTGGGGCAAGAGGTGTAAGAGAGGCTTTAGAATTGGATGAGAACATTGAAAAAGAATTTAAAGAAAGACAAGATCTTTTAGATAAAGAAATACCTGATGCTCCTGGCGCTAGAATTATTGAACAAATTGATTCTTGGATTGAACAATGGGATCAACTGTTTAAACCAGAGCCCGGGGAGCTTAGAGCTTCATTTGGTGCACTAGAATTATTGCATGCTTCTGGTAAAATATTTTTACAATCCTTAAAAGCATCCGCAAAAGCCGGCATTAAATTTACTGAGAGCGTTAAAAAAGCTATAAAAGAAGTACAGGATTTTTTAACAAAAGAAGGCGCAAGCGAGTTAGAGCAGCAAGAAATAGTAAATACGCTTGATAAAACAACAGAAAAAGATTTAAATTTAAAAGCTGGTGTTTACTATAATAAAATAAAAACAGAATTTAAAGGTAATCTTGCTAAAAGAATTAATAAAAATTATGTTTCTAAGCTAAATAATGAAATTAAAAATATATTTGATTCTGAAATATCTGATGAGCAAAAATTGTATAAGCTAGGTGAAATATTAAATAGAGACCTTAGAGCTATTAGAAATACATTTAAAAAAGGTGATGGGTATAATTTAAATACCACTCAACTTGTATATGATAATATTATTAAATCAGCAATACCATCTAATTTAAGAAAATTTGTAAAAGTATCAGGCGGTAAAATAAATATTAATATTGAGGGCTATGTAGAAAAGCAATCTTTAGATTTAGCTAACCCTAATACTAAGTTAAGAGATGAGCTTTCAAAAACAGGTAATACTAAAGAAGACTTTAAATTAGCCGCCGAAAAACACACAGCGGATGCTTCTAAATTTAGACGCTTAATATTATCAAAGTTAGAAGAATTCAAAAGTATAAAAGATATTGAGGGGGCAAAAGCATTTTTACAAATGCAAGGACAGCATATGACTGCCGCTGGTAGAAATATGTTTCCGCTTAGAATTTTATCTTTAACAAAAGACGGGAAATTACCTAATAAAATAATACCTGAACATAATCCACCATATAATGATGCGGTAAATTTAATGTTACAATATGTAAATGGTGAAATAAATCTAGAACAGCTTAATCAAGCGCTAGACACATTTAGTGTTGATATTTTAGACGCTAAATTAGCATCTATATACAATAAAAATACAAAAAACACTATAGGTGCAGAACACGATTTTACAAAAGACCCTAAAAATATAAGATATAATAAAGAATATCAAAACGCGTTAGAAGAAAATAATCAAGAGTTTTTTGATTTAAAAGAGGATAAAACAATAGAAGACAATAAAAAACAATTTAATTCTATTGTTACTGAAGCTACTGGTATCGACTCTGAAATAAGCGGATCTAGAGCGGAAGCGCTTGCTAAAAATAAAAATAGATTAAAATTATTACCGCCATCTGCAGATGATTTTGCAGGGCTTCTTTATTATTTAGCAGGTAAAGACAAAAAAAGGAACTGCAGATTTAGCGTTTTTTAAGAAAATATTTTTAGATCCATTTGCAAAAGCAATGGTAAAATTTGATGCTTCTAAACAAGAAACATTAAAACAATACAATGGACTTAAAAAATTAATTAGAAAAACCCCAGCTAAACTTTCAAAACAAAATTCTACCGGCTTTACAAACGAAACCTCTATTAGAATATATATATGGAATAAATTAGGATATACAATACCTGATATTACCGAACAAGAAATAAAAGATTCAACAGAGTTAGTAGAAAAAAACAAAGATTTAAAAGACTTTGCAAATAATATAATTAATATTTCTGTTTTAGGATATGCAGAACCAGACGCTGGTTGGACTGCTGGAACTATTACAACCGATTTACTTACTTATGTAAATGAAAAAGCCAGAGCCGAGTTTTTAACAGAATGGCAGGCCAATGTAGATGCTGCATTTACAAAAGAAAATATAAATAAAATGAAAGCTGCTTTTGGTGATAACTACACTGAAGCGTTAGAAGATGTGCTGTATCGTATGAAAACAGGTCGTAGACGCCCTATGGGTAGCAATAAGCTTACTAATAACTTTTTTAATTGGATAAGCGATTCAGTTGGTGCAATTATGTTCTTTAATAGTAGGTCGGCTTTATTACAGCAACTGTCTTTTACAAACTTTTTAAATTTTGAAGATAACAATCCAATTGCCGCTTCTATTGCTTTTGCAAATCAAAAACAATTTTGGAAAGATTACGCAACTTTATTTAATTCTGATTATTTAAAACAAAGAAGATCTGGTGTTAAAACCGACGTTAACGCAGATGAAATAGCTAAAAAAGTAGAGCAAGGTGGTAATATATATAGAAATACTATAGCTGTATTGCTTAAAAAAGGTTTTTTGCCTACACAAATAGCTGACTCAAATGCAATTGCGCTTGGGGGAGCGAGTTTTTATAGAAATAGAATTAAAAGATATATAAAAGAAGGCTTTACTGAAAAAGAAGCGGAAGAGAAAGCATTTGTGGATTTCCAAGAAGCATCGGAAGAAACACAGCAATCTTCTCGCCCTGACCGTATATCAATGCAACAGGCAAGCCCTTTAGGTAGAATTGTTTTAAATTTTGGTAACGTATTGATGCAGTATAATAGAAAAGCTTTAAAAGATATTAAAGATATTATTGCTAAAAGACCGTTACCCGGAAAAACTATAGGCGAAAGTAATATGACTAGAATACCTAGAATATTATATTACTTAGCTTTGCAAAACATAGTATTTAACGCATTGCAATCCGCTTTATTTGCTTTGGCTTTCAGTGACGAAGAAGAAGAAGAAGAAAAAAATAAATATTTTAGAATAGCAAACGGTACTGCGGATGGTATATTAAGAGGTTTAGGGTTTGGAGGAGCCGCAGTTTCGGTTGGTAAAAACATGGTGCTTGAAGCTATTAAACAATACGAAAGTGGTAGACCAAATTATGAAAAGGTTGGTACAAAAATATTAAGTATATCACCCCCAGTTGATTCAAAAATAAGAAAATTACAAGCAGCGGGCCGAGCTTTTACATATAGGCAAACAAGAGAAAAAATGCTTACAGAAGGTTTAAGTTTAGAAAACCCGGCTTTTGAAGCTGTAGGGCAGGCTGTTTCTGGGTTAACAAATATACCAGCAGACAGAGTTATCAGAAAGATGGATAATTTATCTACTGCGGCAACTCAGGATATTGAAACTTGGCAGGCTATATCACTTGCGCTCGGTTATTCAAAATGGGATGTTGGACTTATAGAGAAGCAAGCTAAAAAACCTAAGACTAAAACTAAAGGTTTAAAAACTAAAAAACTTAAAACTAAAAAACTAAAGTAATGGCTAAAGACGCATGTTATAAAAAAGTAAAAGCACGTTACCGTGTATTCCCGTCTGCCTATGCAAGCGGGGCAATAGCTAAATGCCGCAAAGTCGGCGCTAAAAACTGGGGTAACAAAAGTAAAAAGAAATAATGGCAGTACGCAAGACTAAAAAAGGTGCATCACTTAAACGTTGGTTTAAAGAAGAATGGATTGATGTCCGTACCGGCAAGCCTTGCGGTAGACGCAAAGGTGAAAAGCGTGGTACGCCATATTGCCGCCCTAAAAAGCGTATTTCATCTGCTACACCTAAAACAGCAGGTGAAATGACAGCTGCTGAAAAACGTGCTAAAATAGCTGAAAAGAAAAGACTTGGACAACCAGCTGGTAAACCTCGTCGTGTTAAAAATGTAAAAAGAAGAAAAAAATGAAAAAAGTATGTAATTTAATTAAGAATGGAGTAAAGCGTTTTTGTAATGGATTTTTAAAAGCGCTATGTGAATTTAATGATAGCTGGTAATGAAAAAGCGTGGACTTGCAAAAGTAAAAGAATTATTTTGGTATAGCGATAGTGAGCCAAACGAAGTATTAATATCATTTTGTCATCTTATATGTTTGCCTTTGGCATTAATATACGAGTTTGACAACCCTTCTATTTTATTTATTATTGGTGCAGCTGCAGCCGGTAGCTTTCAACTATGGGCAGTTGTATGGAAAGGAAGTTTAAAATATAGATTAATTGCAGTGCAGATAGCTTTTCTTATAGCTGTCATGACAATTATAAACCTATCTATGGCGGGCCTTATGGAGGGCAGCCGTACCGGTTGGATTATAATTGCTGCATTTGCAGCTTGGAATGCTATTAGAGTATTCAAAGAAAAGTTAGAAAGACATGGATAATTATATTCAAATTATTGTTACTATAATTGGGGTCTTAGGATCAGGGGCTATATGGAAATACATGGAAGCTCGACTTAAGTCACGTACAGAAAGTAAAAAATAGATTTACAAAACAACGACGGCGTGCAATACAGAGATGATTTAAAACACAGGGTAAGAAACCTAGAGTCTTTACTAGCTCAATCAAGTGACGATAAAGAAGAATTAAGAAACCAAGTGTTAACATTAACAGCTGAAGTAAATGCACTTCGCGTTAAGGTAGAATTTCTTGAAAAAGAAAATGATAGATTAAAAAATAAATAATGAATAAAATCAGTGCACACATAAGTTTGCGCGAAGCAATTGAATCTTATACAGCTAAAAGAAAAGGTATAGAAAATATACCAAGCGAATACGAACTTACTAATATGGTTGGTATAGCTGAAAACGTATTTGAGCCACTACGCAAATGGGTTGGTGGTCCTATAAAAATAAACTCATTTTATAGATCACCTGAATTAAATAAAGCGATTGGCGGGAGTTCCAAATCGCAGCATTGTCAAGGCAGAGCAATTGATATTGATGATGTATATGGCCATAAGACTAATGCTGAAATGTATAACTACATTAAAAACAATTTAGATTTTGATCAACTTATATGGGAATTTGGTACAGATGATAACCCAGATTGGGTGCATGTCAGCTATGTATCCGTAGATGAAAACAGAAGACATTGTTTAAAAGCTGCACAAATAAAAGGTAAAACAGTGTATAGCATAATATAAAAAGAAAGGGGACTCAATTAAGAATCCCCTTTTTTTTATTTAATGTAAAATGTATTTTACAATAATATTAAATATTGATAAAAATGTTTTACGTTGCACTATCCATCACAGCTTAAACAATCTGGATCCATCGCTTTGGCCGCAATATCACCTCTTAGCACCGATTCAGTTCTCATATAATATAGTGTTTTAACACCTTTCTTCCAAGCATCTAAATGCACTTGATTAATCCACTTAGGCGAAGCTTCAGAAGGAAACGCTAAGTTAAGTGATACAGATTGATCAACATATTGCTGCCTGATACCGGCTTGATTAACCAGCTCTAATTGGTTTATTTCTTTAAAGGTTTTAAATACATCTTTAACACTATCAAAGCCCGTTAAATTGAGCGATTCTTGCTCTGAAACGCGTACAAGCTTCTTATTTACATATCCCCAATCATCAAGCTCAGGAATATCCTGCACGCTGCCGCCATCTTCAAGTATCTTATCCCAGGTTTCCTGAGTATTTATACCGACTTTGCGTAGCACTTTAGTTAGCTCTTTGTTTTTCCTAATGAACGTACCCTTCGCGCTTTGTTCAGTGAAAACATTAGCGGCCCAAGGCTCAATGCCAGGACTAACATTACCGGCAAGCTTACTATTAGACACAGTAGGAGCAATAGCCCTAAGGTGAGTGTTGCGAAAGCCAGTGCCACGACACCACAAAGGTTCGCCATAAACTTCAGCAAGGGCTCTAGATGCTCGTTCACTTTCAATTTTGATTTGAGAAAATATACGTCTAGTTTCGAACTGTGCTTGTAGCCCTTCGAACGGGATTCCGTTTTGTTGGAGGTATGTGTGCCAGCCCAATACTCCGAGGCCAAGCGCTCTGCCTTTTTCTGCTGATCTGACCGCGTTTTCAAATCCTTTAAGTCCTTTAGCTTTTTGTAAGAACTCTTCCATAACACCGTCAAGGAACCATACAGCATCGTATATAAGGTTTGTATTTTTCCATTCTTCATATTTAGTTAAATTTAAACTTGATAAGCAGCATACAAAACTATGCGACTCATCGGTATGTAAAACAATTTCACTACATATATTTGTCATATGCACTTTTAGCGCGTTGTCTTTATATGCTTTTGGATTTGCTTTATTAGTGTTTCCTTTAAAGAGTATATATGGCTCTCCAGTTGCTTTTCGCTTTCTAAGAAGTTTACTCCATCTAGCCCTTGCGTCCGCATCTCCTTGCTCAAGGCGTCGCATAAACTTATCACCAACAACTGCGCACTGATGAAGGTTAAGCGATTGTCTATTGACGTCGCCTTTAGGTTCTCTAATTTCAAGCCACTCTTCAAAATCGTCGTGCTCAATATTAATGTTAACCGATGCAGCTCCTCTTCTAACAGACCCTTGGTTAGTTGCGAGGATTGTTGAGTCATATATTTTACAAAAGGGGACAACCCCGTCTGATGTTCCATTTCCTGTAATTGTTGCTCCGGCAGGACGAATCATATTAATTCCGATACCAACTCCCCCGCCGTGTTTAGCTAGTAACATCATTTCTAAATTTTTACCACCGATTTCAGCAATACTATCTCCAACATCTATGCCAAAACAACTTATTGGTAAACCCCTGTCAGTACCTGTATTAGACAACACCGGGGAGGCTAAATTAAGCCAGCCTTTCCATATATACTCAAAGAAAGTTTCAGCTAGCTCTGGCTTATATAAACGCTTTGCAACTGTTGTAGCAACACGCATATAAGCATCTTTAGGCGTTTCCCAAGGTAATAAGTACCCACCTGCTATTGTTTTCTTGTATACTTCAGTGTCCCCCCAAGTAGGGTAGTCGACACCTTTTTTCCATTCATTATTCCACATTTGTATTGTTTGTGTTGTTTGATGTTATTGTCCAATATGGCTGCTCATAAGGTCTATAAGTCCAGTCAGGGTTATAAGACGGATATGGCACGGGTATAAAAGTTGTGCCTGCCGTGTTTTTAATTGCGTCCAAAAGCAAATGCGCTTCCCCTCTTGTTATGTGGTCTTCTTTATATAATTCTAAAATTAAATCTCTTGCTGTTTTCATTATTTAAAAAATAAAATAGCGTATGCTATCATCACGTTTAAATTTACTATTACTAAGTTCCATTGCTTTGCAACCCAAACTTGTGGTGTGCAAAACAAACCTGCTAAAAAATATATTACTATACCTTGTACATGCGGCAATAAATGGGGAGCGGTTATAAAAAAACCAGTCCCCATATACCCAAGCCTGTTAGCTATCCTTTCTACAGGTGTTAGCTTTTTACGCTTTACGTACTTTCTAAGTAATCTATTTAGTCTTTCAGTTGTTCCCATAATTCTTTTTCGTCTAATAACTTACCAAATGTCTTCAAAGTCTTCGCCCTCTCCCGCCTTCGAATAGTCCGTCGGACGAATAGAGAAAAAATCAGTATGGGTAACGCCCCCGGTAAGATGGTAAAACCAATCCAAGTTAGACGCTGCTTCCATGTTGAACGCAAAATAACTTCCAAGGTCAACATAGCCAAGTTCAACGAGTTTTTCATTTGTTCTCTTTTTTATAAAGTGTTTTAAATCATTTGCTTTAATGCCCTCAATGTCACCCATTTCAAACATCTTATCAATATATTTAGTTTCAAGCTTAACCATTGTTTCAGCCGCAGCTATAATATCTTTACGACATAAATCTAACAATTGATTATTCTCTTCGCACATATCACGGAATAACTTACAGCCCATTTTACTGTGTAGTGACTCGTCTCTTACACTCCATTTCATTTGCTGACCTATTCCTTTGAGCAGGTTACGCAATTGAAAGCTGTACAAAACAGCAAACGCGGAGTATAAAGAAACGCCTTCAGCAAACGCAGAAAATATCGCAAGTGATTTTCCAATACCAACAGGATTATCGCCGCTGTAAGCAACCAAATTGTCAAATCTTTGTGCTGTCGCAGGCTCGTGTAAAAACGCTTCAAAGTCATCTAGCCCTAATGTTTCATTTAAATAACTATAAGCTACTGCATGTATTGTTTCTTGCGATCCAAACATCATAGCCATTTGTTGTATCTCGTGTTTTGGAAACCAGCTTACAACTTTCTGGGTCCAGTAATCTGAAACAGCACACTCGGTCTGAGCAAACCCTAGTAGTATATTTCCTACTAAGTTCTTTTCTTCTGGTGTTAGTTTCTCTTTCCAGTCTTTAACATCGCCTTGCATCGGTATTTCAGTATGTAACCAAAATGCCTGTGCTTGTTTTAACCAGCCTTCAGTATAATAATCAGGGTACTCAAACGGCTTGTACGCTATGCGCTCATCAAACAATCCCATTAGTTTTCTATTTCAATTGCAATATCAATGAATGGCAAATATATAACATGCTGATGATGCGTGTCCCCATGATACGAACGCATTCCGAACAATATCCCTGGATATGTACCCAAACTAATTGACCAATCTTTTCCTTTTTTATTTCCCTTGCCCCCTGTAATGCTTGACATAATTTTTACTTTGTTTTAGTTTACTTGTTTTTGTTTTTGCGTGAACTCCGGGTCTACGCTTTTTTGGTTTTCTATATGATTTGATAATAATGTTTTAGCCATCTACTATTATATTATATTTTTCGTGTTGTTTAACTATATCTTTATATTTAACATAGCCTCTAGCCTCGATTGACCACTTAATATATTTATCAATCTGCCGTTCCTTATATTTTTGTCTCGCTATTTTTTTCGCGAGCTGAGGATTAACTCGATTGTTCTGTCGCATTCTGATTGATTTTGTGGTTTATACAACGTATAGTTAGGAAACTGCTGCGACACTAGCAACTTAAATAGCTTCCAACGGATTGGAAAAGATTCATTTGCTCTGCCTTTAGTTTCAATGATAAAGTCATCACCAATAAAATCCGGCGTATACTTAATTGGTAGTATACGTTTAGACCCTCTGTTTTGATAACTGCCTTTACCATTTGACTGTCGCTCATAAGATTCATTTTCAAAATGAAAACCATTTATAAGCACGAACGTTTCGCCTTCATACTTTGCTCTAATCTTAGCTTTTTTCAAAGCCATATACATATAGCGCTCAAGCCCCGAAGCAAAGTTAACACCATCATATGATATTTTCTTTGCTTGAACAGGCCCTCGCTTTTTTCTTTTAAAAGTCTTTTTTCGCATCTCTTAAATAACATTCTTCAACTTCTTCGCGAAGTACCAT
>FUIF01011489.1_pt1 | contig 31609 bp, 37 predicted proteins | sample 1003461 | NCBI WGS metagenome assembly FUIF01 (sample SAMEA80401918, study PRJEB19352) | marine metagenome
GGTAAAAAAGATTATAAAGAAGAACAAGGAGGTAAAAATATGAAAGAAGAAATGGTATGGGCAAAAGATGGTATGTATAAGGATGAAGAAAACTTGCACAGTTGGTTTGAGCATATGAAGCACGTTGATGATTGGGTTGAGCAAAATCCTACAGGATGGGCAAGAAATTTTTTCCTAAAAACTAATGCGGCATTTTTATTCTTCAACGATCATGATACTGTTCTTATGGCTAAATTTCTTTGTGTAAGAAATGACATCATAAATCAATACGAGACTTGGAAAAAAAAGAAGGAGGAAGAGGAATGACAAGAGTGAGAATACACATCGGTTGTCCATCGGGAACGACTGAGGATTGGTCTAAGTCTACCGAGATATTGATACCCGATGAATTACTTGATTACTTTAGTGCTAAAATTATTGAATACGCAGAAGAGAAAGGAAGAGATTACAGGAGTGCGTTAGAATGAATTACAAAATTAATTGGGAAGAAAGTTTGACCGAAACGGAATTGGAAATACTGATGAAAGAATGGGGTGGATATTTCAAGGTGGACTTGACCCCTTCACCAAAAGTATACATGAAAATGTTAAGCGTTATAATTGATGATAGCCCCATCGAAGAAGATGTCTCGTGGGCCAAAGAGGAATTAGAAAGATGGAGGAAACTTCATGCCTAGACTTTGGATGAATGGTATGGACTATCTACAAGGCCATCCCGATCCAGCCGAGGAACCACACTTTGAGGCGACTGAATATTGTCACATATGCCACAAACCCACTGCTGGTTATCTAGGATCAGAATATTTTTATGGTAATACTTTAGATACAGAATTAGGAATGGATCATCGTTGTAAATGTGAGGAAGAAGAATGAATCAAGATTGGGCTTACAAAATAAAAGAAATGACAAAAGAATTAGCGAGGCTTCGTGCTGAAAATTTTCTACTAAAGTCGTATCTAGCAAAGAAATTAGATAAGAGTAAAGATGAGATAAGGAGTCTGATTTACAATGATTGAATTGAAAACAAAGAATGTCGAGTATGAATATGATGTATTTGTATTGATAATGGATCAACATGGTATCACGAGGATGCAACGATTCTTCTTAGGGACTGAAGACTTGGTGCAGTCCATGAAAAGTCTTTCCGAAAAAGATAAGCGTGGCTTTGAGGAATTGCAGAAAGCAGACAGTGGTTGGATCATGGTGAATGACAACCAAACGCTCATCGTAAAGAGCGGAATCGACACATCTTTTACGACAACATTTAGACAGGATGGGAACCTCCGTTAAGACTATATAGTTAATTAATCGTGGTATTGATATGGCAAGAAGGCGTAATATTCACATCAAAAAAGCGATTGGTAAAGTGCTTCAAGAAAAGAAAGAGCCACTAAGTATCAGACAAATAGCAGACATACTAAGCAACGATAACCCGAGATACTACAACTTCAATACAAAGAAGATGGGTCAAGTGTTGGTGGGTGCAAAGGGAATCAAGATCATAAGAAAAACATCCCTGAAAGGAAAGTTATACGAAATGATAGACAAGAGAATATACGATAGATGGATATTAGGAGAGGATTGAAGTGACAGAATATTTTGTGAAAAAAGAAAATGCGACATTGAAATGCAGTGCTAGAGATATACAATTAAGTAGATGTGAGATGAGTGATATAAATTTACCGAGAATTTTTCTTGATATTGATGGGAGTGACTACATCATAAGCGAGTGGAAAATGTTGGCTCATTTCCTAAACGAATTGACACAAGAAGAAGGCAACGGTATTAGTGTTGATGAGTTGATGTATCTATCAGCCCATGCACCATTCAGATATTTGATAGAGGAATTTATGCAGATAGGATATAGATTAAACACAACGATTGGTTTGGCATATAAGGTTCTACCTCACAGACCATTTGTATCTACAATAACGGGTATAATTAAAAACATAGAGAATACAAAAAGATACGAGTCATTCAGAAGATTGGCTCGTGATCTGATGTTCAAAATGCCGGTGCCTAATTGGAGCAACTCTATTATGTTCTTCAATCACCATAAGATCAAACTAAATAATAAGGATAGAATATACACAACATATCCTGTGTTGTCATTTAAAGATGAGCAAGATAGGCATTTCATAGACTTGGTTATACTCAATGACAATAGAATATCTATTAGGGGAAGATATATGAGTATTCTTGAGAACAATAATTCTTTCGTGCAACCCCTTCCATACAGACTGATAGGTGGCCCTAATACAATAACCAAAGGAGAATTGAACATGACATTGATGGATTATATTGCCGCTTTGGATAAGAATTGGAACTTCACATACAGACCAAAAATACACACCCAAAAATCATCACTGACTATACCTAGTTGGAGCGATAAATTTTCTTTTCACGAAATAAATAGAGATCAACATTATATCTTTAACAAGTTTGTGAAACCCGAATAAAGAATAAATCAAGAGCAGTGATGCGTTTTTGTTAATTCTTTTAATTCCTCATTAGTGTGTAAGAGACTTATCTAATCTTAAACACCTTTGAAGAAATAAAAAAAATAAAGAGATAGGGGCGCAGTGATGCGTTTTTTTATTTTTGTAGACAACCCCGAATAAAAAAAGATTAAATGCTAACGGAAAAAGGCGATGACATGACGAACCATAGACGGACTAGATTACACGAGATTACTTACAGTAAGTTGGTTGAGTCGGGACCGATGACAGCGAGACAGATATTAGATTGGATGGCTGAGATCAGATTTAGAGATGCACCAAAGTCCACTGTCTCTCTCGGGAATATGCTGACAAAATCTGTTTTGTATAACAAGGAATTCTCGTATCAAAAAGCAGCCTACGCTTACGGTGGTGGTAGAGCAAACCTATACACCGCTAGAAGCCTAAAAGAAATAAGGGATAGAATTGTAGAAACAAGAAAGCCCTATAATATGTTTCCTAGATTCATAATAGAATTACTAAAGGAAAAGGAGATGATAGTGTGAAAGTGATAACTGTAGGAAATACAGATTTTGTAGTAGAAAGAAGGATAGATGAAATGTCAAGGAATCCCGATAGGGATAGATCCAAAGACGAAGATGTGAAGTTGGTGATCTTCTCGGAAGGTGACAAGGGCTATGCCCCCTTCTTATCATCGCTTGCTGCTGTGAGCAACGAAGGTGATTTATCTTTAGCCGTAAGAATATTCTCAAAGACTTTGAGCGTCACGAAGGATAAATGACATACCCGAACCTGTTCCTCCCGAGTGGCTCATGTATCTTAGAGAGAATGAAGAAGGAGAAATAATCTTGTTCCTTAGAATAACATCCTTGGATGAAAGATCAACTTGGCTTGCTCACTATGACATGATAAAAGACATCTTTAATTTTATCAAGTATCAACTGTCTGAGCAAACGAATCTAAACATAACTCATCTCACATACATTACATCGGATGTTTCTTCCGGTAAATATTTCGTGGCTGATTCTGAGGTCGTAGTGTTCAATTACAGGGACGAAGTGGGCGATAAGATACTATCAAACAAAGGACATCTCATCAACAATGAATTCACTGTGTATGGCCTTGCTTGGATGTTTCCATACTTGTTCACAGCATTCACGGACAATGATGCTTACATCGTGTTCTGTTCTCCCGGCCAAGAGCCTATCAACAGATATGGCATGGAGAGCCTTGCTGAATTCTTCAAAGAGACATATGGGCTAGAGACTACTGAGATGGATAAAATTACCATAGATAATATTGCCACTAGCATAGAGATGGCGGAGTTGGCTATGAGAGATGATAGCGATCTGTTCCTCTTTGGCGACGATGACAAATGGGACTCCGGGGGTTTGTCAGCGTGAACGTATTCAAAGCGGTTCATGATTTCGTAAAGGGAAATCATTTCGTTGACGTTGATGATAAGATAGATGTGTTCATTTGTTCTGTTGGCGCTCATCTTTTTAATTCCCTTAACAAATGTTCAAGGTGCGACTTCGATCCCGATAGCCCTATGGTAGATGAGGATGAGGGAGATTTCGTCATAGAGAATTGTATGCTAAGACATAACAACCCTCCGTTCTATACGCCCTTGTCCCAACTACCCGATACTAGGATTCACATCATGCTTAGAGGTGCAAAGGGATCGGGTAAATCTGTCTTGTTGAATATGTTCTTAGCAGAAAGAACGGGACTTCTCTACTACCAAGACTCAGACTTGGGCGAGGGAGTTAGAACAATGATGGGTCCGAACAGCATCACTGAGGCTGGTATGTTTGGAAGCGTAAACGAAGAGGGTGACATCATGGGTAGACCCATAGCAAGAGAGATGTGTGGTGGGTTTCTTGGCTTTGAGGAATTCAGCAGTATGTCAGATGCCGCTAAGAAAGATCACAGCCTTGACATGAAGAATCAACTGCTGACATCCCTAGACAATGGACGTGTTCAGAAAGCGATGAGGGCTGGATGGGTTAGATATACTACCCGTTATACTATTTGGGCTGGCACACAACCCGCACGATTTGAGTTGGACTCCGGGCTTGACAGAAGATTTTTCATAATAGATATCGAGATGACTCCTGAGAAGGAGAGGTTGTTCAAAGAAGCACAACACGCTCAAGCAAATATGCCCGTAGAAGAAAGGGCTAGGTTGGCTAACATAACGATAGCGATACGCACTTGGATTCGCAACCGCATGGAAGAAGCAGTGCGGAATCCACCTACAGGAATTATATTCGATGATGACGTTGCAGAATGGATAGACAGGCCCGATGTGCGATCCTTTGAGGCTGATTTGTTTAGGAGAATATGTATCGGCTATGCCATGATGCAGCCCGAGTATCATGGAGGTGGACCGTTAATTGTTTCCTTAAATGAAGAGTTGGAGCAGATACTAAACGATACGCTGCTGATGAGAAGGAGAGTCATGGATGCAGACTTGGAGTTGGTTCGCACTACATATTGGATGAGTGAGTTGACTAGATCCACCCTCGTATCAAACATAGCAAAGATGATTACGTCCGGTGATTACCAAATGGCTAAGGTATGGATAGAGGATAACCTAGTGCCTCAGAAGTGGTATCACGAATACGTTCCACAGAAAACAGGTCGTGGTAGAAAGGGAGTCAGTTGTGTGTTTGGCCCACCAAACAATGTGAGCAAAATCAAGAAGGAAAGTTGGGGTAATAGAAATGGATAAATATAGATCACTACAAGGGATTCATATGAAAAGAAACAGGAACAGCAAAGTTATGGAGTGCGCCATGAGATATCTTGTTGAGGTTGGTGTCCCTAGAAGTGCTGATGAGATATATTACAACATGACAACAAAGACAGGGAAGCACATACGCAACAGTAGAAACGGACCTTGCATAAAATCATTCAAACAAAAGATAAGTAAATTCCCACACTTGAGAAAGCACTACGGAAAGGCTACCATGAAGAATAATAATATCCTTTATAGTTGTGATGAGATAGCATACAAGAGAGCCTTCCCAACAGATCCTATGGCTAAAAGGAGTTTTGACAATGAGAACTAGAACAGAAATAGAGGAAAGAATTAGGAGGGAAGATGATCCCTTCACGATAGAGACTCTACGTTGGGTTTTGGATGGTGGCTGTCCCATGTGCAGACATGATGACAGGAAGCAGTATGAGATAGAGATAAGGTCAGAAGAAATTAGTCCTAATTATTTAGAGGTAAGGCATGGATGGTCTGAAGGCACTGTCATGAATCACATGGAGATGCACGTCGAATGGGATGCAAACGAAGCGCAGCACATAGAAAAGGCACGTTCACAAAGCATAAATACACTAAACGCTGCGGAAGATATTGTAAACAGGATCAGTGGTTATCTTGATGAGTTGGATCAGCAGAAGGAAGCGAGTGGTGATGGTATTACTTCTGAATTCGTGTCGGATGTATCACGTCTTATTGGACAGGCAAACCAATCGCTAAAACTTGTAGGACAATTAAAGAAAGAGATAGGGGTTGATTCTCAACTGCTTTTGGTTGAGGCTCGCATGAATGCACTTAGCAACATACTTGTTGATACGCTTGAGGAACATCCACAACTCCTAGATAACATAGAGAAGAAGATGCTTGTCATGGATGTGGATTACGAGGTGGTAGGCTGAACGATGATGATGTTGTCACATACGGAGACAGGGACTTCAAGACTCATGATGGAAAGATAGCCCATCTGACAACTAAGGATCTTGCTGCCCTTCATTGTTTTACTATGGGAAAAGATCATGACTATCCGTTCATCAAGATTTCCGGTCAGAAAGATAACGGTAAAAAAGAAAAGGCTAGGTTTCCCGCCATGTTCTTTTCAATGAATAGATGGGATGAGGCTATGGAATACTTTGATTACTTGGATGGTGGGACGTTGATGTTTGAAAGGTTGCCTGTGGATAAGAGTGTTGGGCAAACTAAGTGGAATACAACGGCTTGCGAATACAAATATCATCTCATAGAGAGAAGGGGCTTTGGAAAACAATATAGGCATAAGGGGAGGTTCGTCAAACAATGAAGTCTTGGAGAAGCGGATCGTCACGGTCCCTGTGGGCTAGACCGATATACGAGAGGGAATGGCCCAAGTTAGTCGATGCTATGATTGAGGATGGCCTGATGGCTGTCATACAGGGAGATGGAGTCAAGTGGTATATCAGTGGCTACAGGTTGACGGACACGGCGGTTTGTGATGCTTGGAATCTAAAGAAGAAACAGATGCAGCGATTGAAGGATTATATTATCGTTCATGATCCATTTGTAAAGGGGATGATGGGATCGGAGTAGTGATATTCACAAGCAGTCCCGATAAATTCAGATCGGGCAGATACGTTGAGATGTATGATGTCATGGACACACTACCGACATCCCCCTCGGTCACATTCATTTACCATAATAATAAATTCAAGGAGAAGGATGCGCTGTCATGGCTACCACTGATACGCAACAGGCTAGTGATAGTGTGTGACAAGAAGCCAACTATCAAAAGTAAGGATGAAAGAATAATCATAGACTCCAACTTCAAGAGGGAGAATCCCATCAGATACAACAGACAGATTCGTAGTTTTCTGTCATGGTCTGATAGGCACAGGGTATTCCTAGACACGATGGACATCCCTGTTCCTGTGCTTATGAATCAAGCCATAGCCAATAACCTAGAGCCTATGGAATCGTGGAGGCTTTTCTACAAGGCTGGTTTGGAGTTGCCCGAAGAATATTCAAGGGCGATACTTTGCTTTGGCATGAAGGCTACGAATTCAGATCAGAAGAACTACAAGAAAAAGAAGGAAAAAGAAACTCCGCCATATCCGTTTAGGCACAACGACAAGTATTGGAAAGAGATTATGAACAATGGGAGTGAGGGAAAATCATGGCTGTAAGTCTAAGTCTTTGCTTCTTCATGTATGGGTTGTTGTTCTTAGGAGCATTCACTTCTACCCTGTTTAAAATATTGGGAGAAAAGAAAGTAGTAGAGTATCAGTCCGGCGAACAATCAGTAAGCGATCAAGCGATAGCAGAAGGCATGATGTGGTTTTCACTCGGTCAAAATCCTTAAATAAACATCGAGTGATATATCAACATAATGAGTGCCAACAACAGAAGGATGAGAAGAATCGTAGTCCAACTACTTTGGGAACATGGAGAATCAACAAAAGAAAGAGTTGCTTTATTATTAGCACAAAATAAATCTGTAAGGAACATACCATCCCCACACAGCCTGTCAGCCATACTAAGCAAGAATCCTCAGATCGTTTCAGTCGGAGTTGAGAAGGTGGAGAACAGCGTTGGAAATACAACGAACCACCTAGTCTATGATGTTGACAGATACTTGATTAGAGATAATGACGATATCAACTACACTAGATCCCCAACTGTCATGACACCCAAACAAAAAAAATTAGCGAGAAAATGTTCTTGCGGTAGAATCCGTGTCTTCCCACCATACTCCGAGGATATGTGCTTGCATTGTTATCGTGTGCCTCCCGAGGATTAAAAGTCACGGTATAAAAAGGTTATATAGTAGAACTTCCTAGTCTGTTTATGAACGAAATATTATACAATAACACTGACACTGAGAGAGAGTATCAAGCAACGACTTGGATGATTTACGCCTTAAACGAGGCGTTAAATGATTTCAACTTCTATGATCTCTTGATCGAGAACCTTCCTTCTCCTTTGCCTAGATGGAAGGGCAACGACCAAAGGTGGGATTGGACAAACAGCAAGGTTTCAGCAAAGGAATTTGAGAAGTATTATCAAGATATTAGATCCATAGTCCAAAACAAAATCAACGGACTAGAGAATCGTGAGATTAAACTAATGAGAAGAATGAGAGATGAGAAGAAAGCAACGGATAAAGATTGGCGGAATAGACAAGTTGATCCTTCTCGCACAAAATCAATATGGGCAAAGGGTGAACAGGAATGAAAGAGGTTGTGTGGACATCGGATCGCTCGCATAGAGTTTACAAAGATTGTTTTGGCATTTGCCATCCCGAAGGCATTGTGTGTTGCGAACTGTGCTTACGATTAAATGGATTTGATGCAAAGGAAGTGAAAGTATGAGTGATGAAGAAGTTTGTGACCCTTGTGAGTGGGAGGTTGACCGAGTGACCGATTGGGGTATGCACGGCACTAATATTGTCCATGTGGTTGTTCAAGTGTATTGCCCCAAGTGTGAGACATACGGAAACACCGATTGCTCATGGGAATTCCAAGACTCGGATGTGCGTGAATGAAAGACAGATTTACTAATGTAAAACACGCTGAGTTTGAATTAATTATGAATATACTTAGGAAGGTAGACATACAAGGATGGGCGGAAGAAGGTGTGCCGGGAATCAGATCCCCAAAGGATGCTGATGACAAGGTTGCCTTGAAGCGAGCGAGAACGGCGGTGCAAAATATTAGGGCTGTTCTTTTGAACATGGCTTCCAAGAGAATTAAAAGTCTACCTTACGGTCATGAGTATGAAGGTTGGGAGATGGGAGATGATCTTATACCACCAGCACACAAGGAATGGGATTGAAGAATGATTAAAGTATCAGCAACTAGATGCACAAACTATGGAAGGGTGGGATTACTTTTTGCAGCAAATTAATTCTACTAGGCCGGCAACTCGGCTACATGAAATATTAAGCGGAGAGAACCTGCTACACAGCCGACTTTGCTTGGAGGCTTTGAGAGAAAACGCTGATGTTGACTCCGAGTTTGGCGATGATGAGATGTCGTTGGGCTTTGAGGCAATACTAGATCAGATGGGTAATGAATTCATACAGGGTTGTATGATGGGAATAATTTTTTCCCTAGATGATTACAACAAGAAAGGCATAATGATGCCGTTAGATAGACACAACAGGAAAATGATAAACGTATATTCGGCGTTGAAGGCGCTGTTGATAGAACGCATGGGGGAGATGTAAATGAAAGAAGGGGAGAAAGTAAATGGAAATATGGTCACAAAAGTATAGGCCCAAAGATTTGTCTGACTTCGTTGGTCAAGATAGTATAGTAGAGGCTACTTGTAGAGATCGAATGAATCATCACATATTCTACTCAAAGCAACCCGGTGTTGGTAAAACAACTCTCGCTAGAATACTAGCGGATTACTACGATCTTCAGATCCACATATTCAATGCCTCTACAAAGAATATGAGGGGTATAGAATTCATAGAGAATGAGGTGCTTCCCATGTCAAGACTAGGAAACTACAAGCAGTTGTTCCTTCTTGATGAGGCGGATCAATTGACACCGGCTGCACAATCAGCACTGAAAGGTGTGATAGAAAATTCACAGGGATATTTTATCCTAACTTGTAATGATCTGTCGAAGATAACACCGTGGCTACAATCACGATGCCTTGTTAGTGTATTCAAACCCATACCTGCTGACATTATAATAAATAGGTTAAAAGTAATAGCAGCCAAAGAAGGTTGTGATGTATCGCCCGAACACATCAACAAGATCGCTGAGATACATGAGGGTGATCTTAGGGCTTCCATCAATGCACTACAAGCGTTGGACGGATTGGACTCCGACCAAAGAAATAAGATGATAAATAAAATGTCCGAAAGCATGGCACCTAACATCCCCATGTTCTTGAGAACGTGCTTTAGAGACAAGGACTTAGACGAAGCCATGAAGTATCTTGATGGCTACGATATAAGACAGGCGATACGAGAGATATTCAAGTATTGCATGGCAGACAGCAAAGCCGCCACCACATCAAAAATGAAGGTGATAAATGCTGCTGTGACAGCCGAGAGAGACATCATAAACGGCGTTGACGAATCCATACTGACATACAATTTTGTGAGGTTATTGATCCCACAATAAGGTTATAAAGTATAGGAAAAAGGAAAAAATAGGTGAAAGTTATGAACACTGATATGCTAAACAAAGTTGCTGCAACCGTTGGGGCTGACCCAACACGATTGAAAACAAGGGCCGAAGAAGTGTTGGCCCAACAGGGTGATGCGTGGAGGAACGCTGGAAAGACTGAACAGGAATGTTCCACTCTTGCCATGCGTGTAGCCGCACGTCAGATAAACAATGAGAATGCTTCGCTAAGAAGATCAGGCGCTACTCTATACGAAGGAATGTTTGTCCACGTCCCAAGACCGAAGGAATGGGGAAAGATACTCTACACCAAGATGGAAAACCAACTTAAGGCTGCTACCCCCGAAGCAAGAAACGCACTTGTAGAAAGCGGCGCTGTTGTTATCTTTGAGGATAATCACGATGGTTCTTACACTAGACTTGCCAACGAGAGTTTCTTTGGTCAAGCCGAGACAGAACTAAATGTTCTCCCAAAAGGAACCAAGCAACTAGATGCTAACACCCACTTCTATGTTGTATGGGACAAGAGCAACCCTACCTTCCCTAGTGGAGATGCCAACTTCAAGTATGGCGCACCAAGACCACAGGATGAGAGAGAGCGTGTCGCTCTATTCTTTGGTAGGAAACAGGGATCGAAAGATGATTGGTCGCCAATCACCGTCAAGGGTAGCGGTAAAGCAGCCGATGTGCAATTCCCAACATTCGTGCCGGGAACACTAGGTATGAAGCCTTCAAGAGATGGCATGACAGGCTACCTAAATGCAAGGGTTTCAGAATTCACCGAGGATGACCAATTGGCTTCGATGTTCCCATCGCCACCGGATAAACTCATGAAGGAATATTTACCGGAAGACTTCTTGCCTTCTCTCGCAGCATTGGAAGATTACTACGACAAGCATAACGGTGGTCCCGGTTGGTGGGACAGGTTCGCTGCTGTGGTCTGTGAGGTCATACACATTGACCCAAGAGACAACGGTGGCTACATCCTAGTATGCGCTGATACTGACATGACTTCTCTCGCTGATCCTGTGGACGTGTATGTTCCCGAGGCTCATGAGCATCTTGTTGACTTTGCGGTTGGCTCCAAGGTTCTCATTACGGGACAGGTATGGAAGACGAGAGAGGATGAGATGAGAATATCTACAAACGGATGGTGGGGCTTTGATAAGATCGCACCTATGTCTGTAGAGGTAGAGTCGGATGATACCGAGGGGTGGGATGCTTGAGCGGTTGGGGGTCAAATGCCCCCGCCGCCAAAGCGGTAGCGGAACCGGCACCAAAACAAACATACGGTAAAGAATATTACCGAGATAGATTTCTCAACAACAGATCACAGTCTGTTCCTGTAAGGATGGCTCTTGTCGGTTGGGAGAACACGGCTAAGACGGGAAGCGCAATATCTTTCTGTGACTTAAGTAAAAAGGTAGTTATTTTTGACATTGACAACAGTGCTAAGTCCACCGTGGATCACATCTACGGGAGCCATGAGAACATCATCGTCATACCACTACACGACGAAACAGACGAGTCTATCTTTAACGAGGATAATACTGTGAACTACACAGCCTTGATAGACAAGACCGATTGGATGGTAAACATCGTGGCTGAAGACATAAAGAACAACCCTGATAGTTATGATGCTGTGATTTTTGACGGTGGATCTACTTACTTGAAATGGTGCGAGTTTGCCATGACTGATGTTCTTATGAACAGGTCAAAGAATCCCATCAACGTCAAGGATGGAGACAGGTTCAACCAAGCAGAATGGAGAGTGAGAAACAAACTTTTCCGTAATACTATTAGCAGAATACACAGTCTCGGAGTGCCGAAGGCATTCTTCAACTTCCATCTAAAACCCATACAGGAATACATGGATGACGGCACAGGAAAGAAGGTGCTTATGACTGTAGGAGAAAGACCCGAGTGGGACAAAGGAACGATGCGATACTTCTCGCAACAGATATTCCTATCGAGGTTCATGAAGAAGGCTGACCCTGCTGCTGGTGTCAAAGGTGACAGGCAACTAAGCGAAGGAGAATGGGTAGTGCGTGGCACTATAGAAGAAATGAAGGGTAAAAATATGGAACACATCGGAAAGACCTACGATATACTAAAGGTCAAGGACGGTGAAGTTTCGTGGACAGGATTCCCCTTTGGGTGGGATGACTGATGCCCGAGATAGGAAAGACACTACGATGTCAAAGGGACGATCTGATAAATCTCCTTAAGAAAACACAAAGGCCACAGGTTGTAGCCGGCAAGAAACAAGACCAAGTTTATTCTACGATAATTAAATCAGCAGAAAACAACAGGGCTTACACTGTTTCTCTTGTCAAGGATGGGGTCACATCCCTGTCTAGGTTCTCAATACCTGTCGAAGAATCAATTGGCGATATCCCGATTTCAAACATCAACGATATCCTTGGAGTTTTGTCGATGCACAGTCCTCAGATTTTGATGACATTTTATTCTGACAGGGGCAAGTTGAAGATAACATCTAGGAGAAAACAAACCACGATTACGACTAACAAGGACTCATTGGCATTCCCCCACAACCCGGAGACTCTTTCGGAATGGGTGGACAAGGCTGAAAATTTATCTGAAAAGTTTATCTTGCTTCCCAATAGACCGTCGCTGAATTACAGGTTGAAGACCGGAGGTATAGTGACACCCTATGCCTTACTAAATATTAGCGCAAATGAATTGTATGAGGCTCTAAGATGTGACGGGATCAACTCACAGAAGTTGAACAAATACACATTCCTGTTGGACGATGAAGGTATGTTTGTTGAGGTTGGTGGTGAACTGAAGGGTAAAACTTCTACGTTATTATCAGAAGAACCATTCTTTGAGAGTGTGTGTGAGGTAAACGGCGGTCTTGAGAATGTCATGAAACTTGTTGATGGTGACGTGTTGATGGTATTCCTAGAGTTGGGAAACACACCATCACTCATCATACAATTAGGTAATGGTGATTTTATATTCCAAGCAGGGAACAAGGAGAATGAGGACTAATGAAAGAATTAGAGACATATGAAGAAATGAGATTGAATACGTTGGATGTTGGTAAATACATCGCAGAATGGGATGATGAATATGGATTTATCTATACCGCTAAAGTTATTGTGACAAGAAAGGAACAAGATCCTCTATACAAGGACAAGGATTGGCTTAACAATGCTTACACTGTAGAGAAGAAGACGATGCAGAATATTGGTGATATGTTTGGTATCACCCCTGTAGCAATACACAAGTGGTTGAGGAAACATGGCATACCCACTAGGGAGCGTGGAAGGCGGATCGAATGATCGTCACCAACACTAAGGGAAAGAGAGTTGTAGTAAGGCACCGTGACGAAAATAAGAAGCGACAGGAGACAGTGATTAATGATTGTTCCCCTTATTGTTTTATAGAGACTAGAGATTGTGAGTTGATACCAAATCACGAAGTCATAATGAAACAACATGGCTTCAAAGGTCTGTATGGAGAAAAACTCAGCAAGTTAGTCTTCGGACATCCAGCAGATGTCCACAAATTCAAGAAGCAATACAGTCACATAGCCACATGGGAAGCAAACATCCCATTCGTCAACAGGGCATTGTCTGACTACACTGCTAGGAATGGTCCGTTCAAGAATTACGAACATAGGGTTTGGTATCTCGATTGTGAGTGGCACCCCGAGACTAATAAAATGAGGGTTATAGTTGTATATGACTCATTCACGGAGAAGGAATACGTTTGGTTCGTTGACGATGGCTTGACAAAAAGCGTGGAAACTTTACATGAGTATGGAGATTTCTCATACGAAACACCGGCTAAGGCTTTCAAATCAGAAAGAGATATGCTGCAACATTTCGTCAACCACATGAAGAAACAAGATCCCGATATAATAACGGGTTGGTTTGTCGTAGGTGCTGACATCAGAACATTGGTTGAGAGAATGAGAGCCACAGGTGTAAACGCATCCGAGATGTCGCCACACAAGACCTTGGGCTACAGGTATGGCGATTGGGAGCAGCCTGTAAAGGGAAGAAACTGTATTGATCTCATGTTGGGATTCTCTAAGTTATGGGAATTGAAGAATGGTAAACTACCCTCATACAAACTAGGAGATGTGGCAGAAGAAGTGTTAGGGGAAAAGAAGGTTGACTTGCCGGATGGTCACGATACATATTACAGTGATCTACCTCTTTACGTCCACTACTGCCGACAAGATGTGAGGCTACTACCTAGACTAAACGAGAAGGTAAACGCATTAGAATACTACAGTGCTTTACAGCATCTTGTCCAATGTGCTGTAGAATCTACGCCTTTTATCACGAAGATGTTCTCTTGCTTGGTTTTAGCAGATGAGGAATTCGACAGGAGAATACCAACAGCGCCACAATTCAAACGAATAAACTACGAAGGTGCAGATGTAATGAAGGTGCATCCCGGTTTGTATGAGGATATCGCTATCCTAGATGTGAAGGCCATGTATCACAGCAACGCTTCCATGCACAACATATCATGGGACACACTAGATGAGGGTGGTATTGACTGTGGTAATGGCACTAAGTTTTCTTCCGGTAAAAAAGGACTTCTGATCCGTCAGATGGACAACATGACAGACTTGAGAAACAAATTCAAACAACTCATGAAAAATGATCCTGATAATTATGACAGATGGGACACGATGCAGTTTGCTTGTAAGTCCCTAGTCGCATCTATGTATGGTGTGTGCGGAGACTCAAAGTATGGTATGTATCATCCCGAGGTGGCTGCTGCAATAACATACACATCTAGGCAGACATTGGACAAACTAAGGAGGGTTGCTGACGCATACGACTTAGATACGATATACGGACACACAGACAGCATATTCGTCATGGGTATGCCACATGATACTATGGATCAAATCAACAGGGAGATGGCACCTATAGAAGTTGAGTTTGAGAAATTCTGTGATCGCATGGTCTTGATGGCTAAGAACAGATATGCCGGCATTGTATCTTGGGAAGGGGATTGGCTAGACGAGCGCAAATTATATGTTAAGGGAATTGAACTGAAGCAGTCGAGAATGCCGCCGATAATGAAGGATGTTATGTCCAATGTAATCAACGGAATACTATTAGGAAAAGAAAAATCTGAGGTTTTGGATTTTGTTTGTGACGTAATTGACAGGGTGGTAAACAAAGACGTAGACCCCCTATTATTGTGTATGAAAGGCAAATTAGACAGGGATCTATCTCAATACAAGGTTTTGTCCGGACCTTCAGCCGGTGCTGATTGGGCAAACAAAAACATTGGTAAAAATTATAGGTCGGGTTCCTTCTTCCTAGTCACATTAGATGAGAATGGCAAATACATGGCCTTCGATGACCCATCTGAGATAGAAGGTATTGCGAGCATAGGCTACAGGATCATGGCAGAAAGGTTCATCGCCAAGAAAGTAGAGCCTTACTTCGGTATAATGGAATGGCCTATGAGAGATGTGAACAACGCACTGAATGGATTATCCCTTAGACAATGGTTATAAGGTTAAGGAATGAGTTGATTTTATGCTGGCTACGACAGAACAAATGTCCCTGTCTTCTTACGCCCCATCACAGGGCGATTACCTAAGATGCAGCAAATCATCTGTCATGACATACGCCAAATGTCCAAGACAATTCTATTGGAACTATGTTGCAGATATACCTAGAGCGCCACCTACTGATGCCATGATTAGAGGCACTCATATCCACACCATAATGGAAGAAGGTCTTGTGGGTGGTGTGACGGCCATGCACGATAAGGCTGATGATCTAGGGTATGGCGATGATGAGGGTGTCTTTGCCCTTTCTGAGTTGCTTCATGGAGTGGCTAGGGACATGAATGGATTCGATGTCGTAGAATGCGAGGTAAAGCATCAGATATATGAAGAATATTACGGTAATAAAATAATATGGGTGGGAATGATCGACGGTGTTCTTAGACATCCCGATGGCGGTCTTGTTCTTGTAGAACTTAAGACGGGCAATATGAACAGTGGTAAACTACAAAGAACAAGAAAAGAATTGTGTTTCTACAAGAGGGTGCTTAGTTTACACCCCACCTATGAAAATGACCCGATAACGCACTTTTTATACATCAGTCCAGACTACATCGTTCCAGACATATACGCACAAGACAAGTTGTTTGATGAGTTGACCAAGAAGGGGAAGAAGATGTGGGTAGGATCTGAGCATGGTGTAGCCATATTGGAGCCTGTGTCAACTAGAAGTATCAACGCATTTGAGAAGTCACTAAACAAGACTATAGGAGAATTGACACAGGAGAAATATCCTATGAAGTGGAACGATTACTTCTGTCCGACTTGGTGTGACTACAACCTTGCTTGTGATGAGGAATTGAATGGGTTTACTGAACCGTTATTTGGGTGATAAAATGAAATATGATTTGTGTGCTAAGTGCGATGCTGAAGATAGATGGACTGATATTGAGGACAGGTATATTGTGACGGGAGAAGAAGGTAATAATCCCGTAAAAGTAAAGACGGCGACCTGTGCCGCTTGCGGCCACCTACAACGGATTGATTGAGGATGGCCCTTTGTTTCCCAAGGGAGATAGGTCTAAGGCGTAGCGTGTGTAATACCATTGATGATTTCCACAAGTATGTGAAGACTGTCAACGGCAAGTCTTCTTGCTACACTTCCCTATATCACTTTGAGAGACACGATCCGGCACGACCTTGGAAGATGGATGTATCTTCTGTGGTAATAGATAGGGCTTGGTGGGATTTTGATATAACTGAAGACACCACATATGATGATGTAAAGAAGGATGTCCATAACCTAGTCACTAAATTAGAGGGAGATGTTAGGGTTGTGGCAACAGGTAGGGGATTCCATGTTCATCAATTTTTCAACAAGCCAATCAAAGGAACAGGTATGGCAAACCATTTAGACAGATACCAAAGAAAAATGGCTTTCGGTTCTAAGACATTGGATGGCGTGGCAAATCCAGCCAAGTTGACAAGAATACCCGATACTTTTAATCCCAAGAGGAACAGGTGGGCTGTCAACATAGACTTAGATTCGTTCATAAAAGATCCGGTAAATTATATTATACCTAAGAAGCCATGTCCATCTCTCAAACATAGAGATCCTTTCTTTGGTGACGAACCAAACAGCACATTCGATATCGTAAAGTGGGCCAACGAAAACCCAACACAGCGACAAGAGATTACGATGTGTTATGATGGGGATATAGGTGCTTCATCCACCATACCCATACCGCCTTGCTTACAGCATAAGATACATGAGGAAAATCCAAGGCATTTCACCCGTCTTTTCTTGGCTACACATCTTGCAGAAAACCTACGATGGTTTGCAGATCCTTCTACACTGACACCCCAACAACTGCGTGACATAGAAGAAGAAATTGTGTCTTTTATATCCCCTCTTAAATGGCGAGACTACAATGAAAATATTAGCAGAAAACATATTAAGTCAGTTGTTAGGTATGGCAACTCCATATCCTGTTCAAAGATACAATCCAATGGGTTGTGTGTGGGATCGTGTTGGCGGGATGATGGGACAAGGAGAAATTGACATGATGGTTGTAGGCACGATTAAGACTTGCTTTTGTGGATGGACAGGAGAGGTAGGCGTATTGATGAGAGATGGCAAGCCGGTTTGCCCTGCTTGCTATAGAGTCCTATCTGCTATGAGATGTGAGGGCTGCTCAGATTAAACTCTTTAATAAGGCACCTAAGCATGGTAATATCATGCTTATTGTTGACGATAGGGAAAACGAGGTTGTTATCAACAAAATCCTCATGAAAATGGGTGATTCGGACCAAAGCCCAAACGGAAAGGCCAAGGTAAAAAGACTGAAGGCGGCAGATTATATCATAGGTTCAAGGGGCATAGAAGCCAAGGAAATAAATGATCTATACAGGTCTATACTAGGTATGGGAAGAAACAGAACAATCGTTGACCAACTGAGAGACTTAGATGAAAACTTCGATGAGCCAATGCTAGTCGTTTACGGCACAACTCTCAAGCCATATATTAGGGGTAAAATGACTAGAAAAGATTACGCTATAGAAATAGCCCGTATGAAGCAGACGATATTGAATTTTAAGTTGGGATTTCATCAAAGATTTCCACGGATAAAATACATGGAATTAGCCACTATGGATGAATTCGTGTCCTTCTTAGCCAAATCTCACACTGATATGCAGATAATCAAGAAGGCACAGATTCCTAAGCGTTTAGTTGGAAAACCATCTGACATAAGGGTAGCATCATTGTCTTCTGTTAGGGGGGTCACAGAACCCGTAGCCGAGGCGCTTCTTCGTCGCTTCAAGAACATACCCAATCTTCTTCTTAAGAAAACAACGCAAAAAGAATTGATGGAAATAGACGGTGTGACTAGGGATATCGCTAGAAGAATCCAATCTCTTAGGGAAGACTACGAGTATTGAGAGAACTGATTCGCCTGTGAGTTGCTTGGGAATGCCGATCTGTTGAAGTTTATCTGTGCGTCATGTATGGTTATTGATGATTTAGAATCGTCTACCTTGTCATCCCCACCTAGACTAGAGTTTCTCGATATAGTTAGCCTAATTCTATCTCCTTGTTTGAACGGCGTTGTAAATGTAGTCTCGGGAACCAACTCTAATTTTGCCCTATCTGTCCTTGACGGTAATACTAGAACGCTTCTTATCGACTGATTGTTCTTGAGATTGGTAAGAACGATAGAACAACTAGCCTTAGCGCCCGATGTGCTTTTTGGCCCATGAGATACTATTCCGCTAACAGATATCTTGTCATTTAGTATGTCAGAAGGGACAGTGACTTCTGCGAATATCTGCGATATCTTGTCCGTTCCTGTGTCCACAGCAGCGCCGGTTCCTATTCCTGTAGGAAGAGAGAAACCATCCCTTGTTTTTACTGCTACACCCAAGGATTGCACTATCATCACGTTATCTGCTGGCCTCATGCCCCCAACATCTGCTGCTGGCTTCTTCTGTCCGGGTATCGAAAACTTACCTTGCGCTGTAAAGATATCAGTGGATAGATCCATATCCCCTCTAATTGTGGAATATAGAGCGTTATTGAATTGGTTCGCCCCAACTGCCTTGTTATACCTAGTGGATGTGTCTCCATCCCTGTTTACTGTCGTGTCATTCTGACCACCTTGATTTTGATTCTCTTGATTGTTGTCGTAATTATCACCAACAGCCACACCCGACCCGTCATCATTTATGGGTGTCCAAACAGAATCGTCAAACCCACCTCCGATACCGTCACCTGCCCCGCTACTGCCCGAAGATTGCGATCCTGTGTTTTGTTGTGGATTAAATATACCCGATAAAATTGAGTTGTCAGGCATACTCTCATCCCTCTCAAGAGATAATTCCACATCTTCTACGTTTCTTCCGTCTATAGACCAATTGACAGATTGTATCACCATTTCCTCGTTTGATAGACCTATACCCGCATCTGTGTAAAACACAGATGTAGCAGGGACATAGTTGTAATCTTTTGTCACATGGATTCTAGGCGCATACCATTCTGCCCTGTGGTCGCCATAGGCAGACATCTCCGAGTATTTCCTCATGCCTAATGGGAATATGCTTGTATCATTGTATGCTGCGAATGATGAGACACCTGTGACATCATGTGCGTTGTCTAAGATGTAGTTGGCAGCGCCATCTGTCGTTTGTGTTGGATCTCCGCATCTATGTCGTAGAAGACCCCTAAGATAATCGGCATTGACTGATATCACAAAAGGATCTCCGCCCAAACTTGCGCTATAGGAAGTAGGCGCAGCAATCTCATAGAAACCGCTTTGTTTTACCTCAATAGTTGATACACCGTTAGTCTTGGCTGTTGCTGCTAACGTAGGAGAATCACCTCCCTTTGATGTTGAACTAAGACCAAAGTTGTAATCGAACAAACCAACGACAAACACTGCGTCATCTATGCTACTTGCGGTCTGACCGTCCTTGAGATAAACCGCCATTCTGAGATCGTTTGCCTGTCCTGTCTCACTTGCCAACGGACATCCCGATGGGGCGTGGACAATCTGCACTGCATAACTAAGACTGTTAGCGCCATAGAAGTAATACGCATCGTCGTAAGATATTGTGGATGAGGAAGCGTCATACGTCTTAGATTGGCCGTATCTGTTGAACTTATCAGTTGATGTCTTCAGATTGCCGTCAAGGGCGTTGACCATGCCGGGGAACAAAACGCCTCCGGTCTTGAGTGCCATCCAGCATTCTCCATCGCTCGTGTCATTCCGTCCGGCTAATGCTCTATGTGGATCTGCCAAGTAAGCAAATCTACCATCAGTAAGCATCTTGTCATCCTCAGTGGCTTTTCTGATAGGCTTTACCTTCAGTGACAATCTGCTCTCCTTCAGGGAATTGAAAGTCTTCTTGGCTATGGCTGTAGCCTCTACGTCTGTCCTAACTTCGGGTCTTTCTAGCACCTTCCACCTGCTAGTATCAGTAAGATTTGGGGAAGGGAAATCAACAAACGATTCTCCCCTGTTGTAGTAAACACGAACATTGGATATCTTTCCACCAACATCCGTCTTTACATTGCTGACGTAAGTATTATCTCTATTTAAAACATGGCCCGATTGATACTTGGGCCTAAACTCTATTCTTCCGTCCCTACCCTGCAAGTAAGAGAACGGTTGAGTTAGAGAGTTGACCCTACCATTACCTGCTTTTTCCTTCATAGATTGTATTGTTTTTAAGATAGTTTTTCCTCTTGAATCAACAGATGATCCAAACCTGTCCAAGTTTGCGTTGCTATTGTAAGTTGTCATGTGGGTTGTTATAGGCACGTTGTTTATATCGGGAGTAGAAGATAGTTTTGTGCTTGGGAACCAATTCTGCAAGATACCAGCATTCCAAAGTGTCCTGATCTTATCACTTTCGTAATATGTTCCCCTGTTAGTTGACTCTACATACCCGTCTATTTTCATCATCAACCTCATCAAATACGCAGGTGCTACAGAATTGAAAAGATTCACAACGTCAAATTGAGACACATCTAACGGGCTGTTTACTACGCTTAGTTGAGTAGACGTGTTTGCTATTATATCGCTAACTGTTTTCACTACATCGCTAGGTGTCGCATCTTGGGCTATTCCAGCCGAAGAAACTGACGTTGTTTGCACACCAAACAATTGAGGTAAAAGAGAATATGATTCTCCAATAGCGGGGAAAAGCGCATCTTCTGTGGCTGTCAAGTTATCTCTTACATTCAAACCAGCAGTATAGTTGACACCAGCATGGAAACCTTGACTCGTCAAAGATGAGTTGTAATAAACCAACTCTAACTTCAAAGTTGTATTGTTTACAACTTCTTTTACCCTAAAGTATCTTCTTATAAATATACTACCGGGTCCGGTCACATCATTACCTAAGTTTCCTACTGTTATATCTGTCAAGGGAACACTTGTATTCTGCAAAAACATACCCGCTTTTACCCCACTATCTGAGAATGTGGCGCTTGTATCTTGCATTGTAAAATCATGTGTGTTTGCTGTGGCACCTGTCGCTGTTCCTTTCACTACGGTTGATAACTTACCATGATAAGAAACAAAGTAATCTGTTATACTTTGATTTGTCTCCCCTGAATTTTTCACTGCCTGTAATCTAGCCAGCCCACCAAGACCATCAAACATAGATATGTCTGTTCCTTCATCAAATGTTATGAAGAATTGACCTCTTTCCAAATCTTGTGTTATAGGTGTTGATTCTGATATTATGAATTGTTCATTAGGGTGTGGTGAGTAAGGATCTGCCACGTTAGTTTTCTTGGCTATAGCCTCAGACCAATATCTGTCCACTAGAGTAGGGAATCCACTTACTGTCGCTATGTAATCTCCCAAGGTTGTTTTACCACCGGAAAACTGCCCTATCTTTCCTTTGTTCGATCTTGTGTTTAGGTTGAAGAAGGGAGAAGCATCGACAACTAAGAATGCGCCACCCTTGTCTTCCCAAGAAGCGTATTCTGTTTGGCTGTCAATAGTGACTTTGAACAATAACGCACCACCGGCACTCTCATCATAATCAGTGGATGTAGGGACAGTCGTAGTAGTTATCTCCGTTGAAGACGGTGTGCCTGATACTTGGTGATATCCGTCTTGAGCATCGCTGTTGATAACATAGATGTAGTCTCCATCTGCTATACCTGCTGTGTCTCCCGATCCCACTGTAAATTTCAATGTGCTTGACGGTTTGCTTATGCTACTGATAGCGATTGGATTGTCGTAATCTATTATCTTAGAATAAGATCCGCTTGTCACAGGATCAGAAGTTGCGTCTATGTTCCATATATCTATATCAAGACCAACTTTCAAGTCAGTAAACTTGTCTAACTTCCCATCTGAATCAGCATCTTGATCTGTGTAAAACAAAGAAACATCGTAATTTTTAGATGTAGGGTATATCAAACCGAAGTCACTTTTTCTTGAACTACCGTCTGCGTCTGCTTTGCCGTTGTTTCTCATATCTGCCCAAAGAAGCCAAAGATGCTTGTAATCTTCTGATATGTCACAGAATTTTATTATGGTATTTTTAGATACTCCGTTTTCAGTGTAATTAGTAGGATGGCTCTTTGATATGTATTTACATCCTATCAAACACAATTTGCCTCCATGATGAACAATACCTTGATACAAGAACTTGTCAACGAAACCATTTCTTCCATGTATTTCAGCACAACCTGAGTTTGGTATGGTAGATGTTGATGCTGTTATAGCAGTGGTCACTAACTTATCGCCGGCAGTTATAGCAGCACCTATGTTTGTTTCCGTCCTTGTAGTTGCATGACCAACAGGGAATACAAATGTCTTAGGTGAATTTCTTATTTGTCCGAAGTGGTATTGGAACCAAAGAGACTTGGGTAGATCACGCATCCAACGAGCGTGGACCGCTTTGTTTCTCAGATTCTTGTCATCACCTGTATCAAACACATCAGTCATGCCGTTGTCGGATGAGAAACTAGCCCTGTTGTTTCCTGATTTCAAACCACCATCGGTAGTGTAATCTCCCCATTCCAATCCGTCATAAGGGGTAAACGTGTCAACCACCCAAAGATATCGCTGTGTCAAATAATTTGAGTAATAATTCCAAACCCTAGTCACATTCCTAACTCTATGTATCGAATGTATGGTGTTTCCTCCGTCATTTATGTGAACGCCGTTTTCATTGTATGGCGATGTGACAATTATATCCCCAAAGGAAAGATTGGGATCTGCATCCATAAACAAAACAACGGTGTCGCTAATCGGATCTGTTGTTCCGGGGTTGTTGAATACAGCCACGTTGTATTCGTGTATTTGTTGTGGGTCTGTTGTAGGAAAGTCTTGATCTACACCAAATCTCTCATTCGCAGCCTTGCCCCTGTAAACGATTCTTGCTGAATCAGCAGTGTATGAACCAGCGCCACTTGTCACATTCAAAACAACATATTCGTAGTCATCGAACAAAGTGTCATTTAGACTCAGATTGACTACATTCTGTGCGCTTGTCGTATCATGGGAAGTGCTTCTTGTGATGTTGAAACTCTCTCCGGTCACACCTTCCCAACCCGAGTCCTTCTCAAAGTAGACAATCGTTCTACCTGCGCTGTCCCTACCGAAACCCACTATCTTTACGCCTTCATATTGTTCCTCTATGCTATCGGGACCATAATTAGTATCTTCATTGTTATACATCTGTATGGGGTGTCCGGAATCTATTTGTGTCCTTTGATCTATCAACTCAGCGTAATCGTCGTCTTTGTCAAACCCTACAGTGTGGCTTAGTGTCTTTAGTGGCGCTGAACCAAAATTCATGGCGTGTTTCATACCTTGTGCATCTCTCAACCAATACGGGGTTATGGCTTCATCATCATCCAAACCACTTTGCCCTATCTCCCAAAGAGGTATTTGTCTATCTAGTATAGATGTGTTATCTAAGGCGCTTATCTCTAGGAATCTTTCTTTTATCCTTTGTTTTATTTCTAATTTGTTGACTACGCCTCTCCATGTCGGTCTGTCTATATTGTGTGTTTCGTTGTTGAAACCCTTGGTAGCACTTGTGAATATAAGAAGATTGATATCGTTTACAGTGCTGCCTGTGAAAGCAGATAATAAATTATGATTATAGTCAGATGAGGAATCGCCCACGCTTGTCCCACCTACCGCAGCAGGGTCGTCAGACACCTTCAATTCACAGGATGAAAAACCGTTTGCTACGTTCTTTACCTCAAGAGATTGTAGTGGAGGCAACACTCTACCATCGGGATGATCTGTCAACGGTTTACACATAGCAGCCCTGTCCAAGAGCAAAGTAGTGATAGCGTTAGTTTGTCCTGTATCTGCCTTGCATACTATCTCGTAGCCATACATGGCTCCGGGCGTATTGTCCAAACCAGCCAAACTATAACCGGAAGAATAAGATCCTCCTAAAGTGTTGGTAGATGTCACTTCTGTTCCATCTTGATAGACCTTGAATTTGTCGTTGGTGTAATCAATTACGAAATCCAAGTCTATCCAATGCTGCACATCTGCACTTATGCTAGTATCATTGTCATGCCTCAAGGCAAGCGTATCGTATGAGGAAAGATCCAATGTCCATTTTATCTTAGGTGTCCCTGTAAGACCGTTTGATATCTTGGAGGGATTAGATGTGGAAAGCCCCCCGCCCTCAAACCCTATTCTCAATTCTACTAACGGCTTTATGACACCTTCATTTGTAGTTGACCCTGTGAATCCCCTAACGGCCAATCTTATCGAGAAAACATCTCCATCTCCCATACCATTCAAAGAACCATCATAGGCTATAGTAGGAACCTTGCCTTGATGTGTTGTGTGATTGTTTGGTTGTGAGGTAGCCGAGGCATGATAACTTTGGACTACCAAGAACGGTTGTCCGGAGTTGGATTTGACAGGTGCGAATACCAATCTAGGGGATTCTACAGTGCCGCCGTCCGTGTGCGCAAACTCAGTTGTCTCTCCCATCCACACACCAGCGAGGTGCGCTCTTGATACAAATCCAGCAGAATTGCTTGCTGTCCCTGCTGTTTTACTATTGTAATTACTAACGGTATAATTATTTATGTCAACCCTACCAAAAGAAGAATCCGTATCTCCTACAGGGACGACATACCTACCGCTTGTGTCATTACCGTTTGTGAAGTATATGTAGCCATCATCTCCCGATCCAGCGAACTTGAACTCATTAGGAACGTGACCATCGGGATATTGTAGTTGCGCCCTTCCCTCTCTCTCGTTTGGTGAATTTCTTATGGTGTCCAGCGTGAGCCAATCAGAAGCGCCTGTGTTGCTAAGATATCTTGTCTCGTCAGATGTCCCTATGAGAGCAGTGTTGAAGTTGTTAGACTTTGACATTTCGTTGTTAGACCAGCGATAACGAGGGTTGAGTGTGGCCTCGCCATTCATCGGGTTGCCAAAATGCGTCTTGTCTTTGTCATAGGTAGCGGTTGCTGAAGGGGAGTTGTCATCATTGGGTATGGCCCTGCTGCTTTGGAAATCATCGTAGTAGCCAGCGAGCCATGCGCCATATTTGCTCTTTACTGTCCTTACCACTAAATCACCTCATCAAACGGAGAGGTTCGACAAGTTGATCCCTCTCGCTCCCGCTTCTTTCTCTATGGCATCTATTATACTGTTAGCCATTTCATCTGTAGTCATACCGTTGAAGTTGTTCGTCTGAACAATCTCAGTGTTGGCTATGAATGTCTCCACACCTTGCTGCTGTATCTGCTTTACCAAAGCACCTTGGACGTTTCCAGCCTTGAATCCAAAGAACAATTCTTCCCTTGAATTATTGAAACTGTCTTGTGCTTCTTTTGCACTGTTTAAGGAGTCAGTATAATTATCAAACATACTTGTGTCTATATCGAAATTACCAAAATCAATATCAGCAAATTCTTCTGTGTTTTCTGTTGCCTCTTGAGTCATATCGTCAAAGTCCATCATTTTTCTCATAGCAGCAGTAGCCAAACCAGCGATAACGATAAGCGCAAGACCGGCTCCTGTCAGCGCCAACAAACCAGCAAGAGCGACAGCAGCCTTACCTGTAGCCACTGCAAACGCACCCATACTTATTGTTGCTGCTCCTGTTGCGACAGCCATCGCCGCCTTACCAGCAGCAACGACAAAAGCAGCAGCAGCAGTAAGACCCATCTGAATTTTTGAGGCAATCAAAGCAAGAGTCAGCCCCCTCACAGCAGTCATCGCTGCTCCGGAAGAAACAGCGTGTGCTATGTTTGCTATGGTTGCACCCATAGTAGCCAACTTTGAGACTATGAAAACACCAGCATTTACGGCAAGAGCGCCTGATGTCATTACTATGCTAGATATCAAAGGAAGGAAGGAAAGACCCATCAACATAATAGATGCTGTCATGGCATCAGCGCCGTCTTTGAAATTGACAAAAGGAATTGCGTTTAGGCTTTCTCCGAAAACCATCAAAGCCCCGCTTGTCACCATAGCGATCATGCTGAAAGCGTTTCCAGCAGTGGCGGCGGCAGTCATCTTATGAGCAGTAGTATCTATTCCGTGATTCAACTGCGCTGTTTGACCTATAGCAATTTTTTGTTCTGCTATGTATTTTTCAGTAGCCACATTCAGTTTTCCTTGCGCTATAGCCAAACCATGATTCTTAGATAACAATTTTTGAGTGACGCTATCTATTTCTAACAAAGTTGCTTGTTGCGCTTCTAACTGCGCTTGTCTTGCTCCACCCAATCTTATTAATTCTTCAGCCAACGTGTTTAGATGTTCTTGTATGACAACTTTTTCTTCGGCGCTGGCTTCTTCTTTCTCATCTCTTAACGCCTTCATACTTTGAAAAGTATCTCTAATTTTTTGCTGTGTTATCAGTTGATTGTTCTTTTCTACCATTCTTTGCATTTGCAGAATCTCTATTTCATTCTTGACCACTCTTACTCTTGCTTGTTGATTCTTTACCCTTTGTTGCATCAAATCAACTTTATTCTTAGCAAGCAGAATATCTTGGTTCGCTACTGCCGTTTTTATGAAGGCAATCTGCTCGCCTTGCACCGCTCTTAGAACAACATGAAATGTTCCCATAGCAATCTGCAACGCTTGTAAATTAAGAAGTGCTGTGGCGTAAGGCATGAAGACAGTGGACAATATCTGCCTTGTCTCTATGAGATCATCAACAAAGCCTCCTATCGCTGTGCCTTCAAATGCCTGTGACAATTGATCGAAGGCAAGCAACATATCTCGTTGTGCTTCTGTCGCAGCCAAAGTAGCAGGTAGCATACGTTCCCCGATCTCAGCCCTGAGATTCTCTATCTCGGCTTCTGTCTGTGTAATAGAGAAGGCCGTGTCCTCAAACATCGTAGCCAAGAAACCCGTAGCCTCACCTGTCTCAGTGAGAACAGCAGCAGTTTGAGAAGAACCTTCTGCGAACAATTCATTGACCCTATCCATATCCTCTAAGAGAAGCATCAATCTTGAGAAGTGCCTGTTGCCAGCCATAGCCTGTGCAAGAACAGGCTTCTGAGCATCTTCTAGTTGGTTGTAAACAGGAGACAATTCTGCAAGTATATCCTGTAGACTTCTTAAGGTTCCATCAGCATTAGTCGTTTCAACTCCCAACGCTCTCAATTCGTCTGCTGCGCCACCTATGTTCCCCGAAAGACGAGCGAATACGAAACGCAAGGCCATACCTGTTGATTCTGCTGTTATACCCCTCTCAATCAAAGTGGCTGTCATAGCAGCCATGAATGATATATCCTCCCCGGCTAATCTAGCCACACCACCGAAATGATTCATAGCCTCAATGATCTCAGGCATACGAGCAACCGATCTGTCCTCAACGCTGTTTAGAGTGTTGAGTGTGTTAGCGACATTACGAGTGACTAATGCCCTTTGATCCATAGCATCCATAAGTTTGAATTCTTCTTGTGAGACATCTCCTAGAATCAAAGCATTCTGTTGCATTAGGGACATGAAATCCTTCTGTGCATCAGCAGCACCCATCTCACCGATAGCACCGAGAGCAAGACCACCACGAGTCAAAGGCTCTACTACTTCGGGACCAAGCATGGCTGAAAGTTGTGCTACCCTTGAACCGGCTTTCAGTGCTTCATCAGCAGCGAAACCAAAATCTTTACCCAAATCTATAACGTCTGATTTTACTAATCCTAACTGTCCCGATGCTCTAACTGTCTCGTCAAAGAACTTCTCAAACTCAAGCCTAGCCCTTTCTACTTCTCTTGCCACAGGAATTAGATTCTGTTCCATTTCCTCTATCTGTTCGTTTATTGCACCTGCCGCTTCTGCTATACCTGCAAATGCGTCAACGAAAAGACCCTGCATAGCCAAGGCTGCTGCCTCAGAATCATGGATCAAACGATTGGCTTGGAATGTCCCAACAATGTCGAAGAAAACCCTAGATATACCGCCACGGAGAACTATCATCAAGACTCCGCAAAGACCTAAAGCGAAAGGTAGGAAGTCAATGGGAAAAACAGAAGTGGTTGCTCAATCATTTGCTCCCACCATCACTTCTACCATCCTTTATCGGAACACCGCTTTCGCTCAACATAGAAAATATATCTTTGTTTGATAATTGTTTGCGAGCCTCACGGCGCTTATCCCTTCTTGCTACTGCGGATTTAGCACGAGCAGATCCTTCTGCTTGTTTTGTAGCAGTGGATATCCTTTCGCTTATCTCAGCAGCAGTAATCAAATCTAACTCCATCCTAGAACTGCCATTGATACCTTGATATCTGTCGAACAACTCCGATGGTGTTGTCCCTTTGAATGCCATACACAGCACAGGCAAAGCCTGTGCTACTGCTCCAAAGGGGCTGCACTTCCTTCTATGGAGTCATCTCCCCTAACAAATGCAAGAACCTTCAATATTTCAGTGGTAGTCAATTCATCTACATTGACATCTTCACTTAGGATGCAGGTAGGTAGCCAAGCCTCTATCTGATCTGCTATGCCACAACCTTCCTCATCAAGAGCATCCGAGAATTCCATTTGTTGATCTTGAGTCCAAGTGGTAGGGCTACCTAGATGCGAGAACTTTCTAAGAACCCTTGCTTGCTTACTCTCAAGCCTTATCTTTTCCATTCCGGATGCTTGTCTTACAAGTATCTTGCTTCCGTCATCTAACTCTATTTCACTTTTTAGAACCGGCATTCTTACCACTACTCTTCTTCGCTGCTTTCTTCTTTGGGGCTGCTTTCTTCTTCTTTGGCTCTATGAGTCGCTCACTGATTCGACCATCCGGCCTAACAATGCGCTCCCAAACGCCACTCTCATCTTCATATGTTTCCTTCATTTATTTCACCATCATTGGTCTTCAAAGGTCAAGTAAATCATGACCGAGTTGGAGTTGTTGTCACGAACCATGTCGATGCTGACTACATCATCGCCGTTTGCGAGCGCCCTTAGAGCAGCCTGTAAATCAGTATGTGCTGTAGCCAAGTTTGAGGATATGGCTTGGACAGTCATCTTGGCTGCTGCTGTTATTGTGTGACTCAATCAATCACCTCAAGCACTGTAGGCTGTGTTTTGTAGTGGGCCTGTCATGGTGACTTTCATAGCGGCATCTGCTTGCGACCCACCGGCTGCATCGTAAAGACCCCTGAAGTTTACAGTCATGGTGTTAGTGTCACGACCACTGACTGATGCTTCGGGTGCCTCAAAGAAAACCTTGAAGAATTCAAACTTGATACTGTCATCTAAGGATTCATCTTTCAATTCTAACTCTATTGCTGGCGTTGCGTCAGTAGGATTGTCTGAATCTCCATCTGCTGCGATCAATGTGCTGTAAGTAGGAGAGCCAGCGTCAGCCGTGTATAGGACTTGGTTGAACTCAATTGTCCCACTGATTTCTCTCCTTTGCTTTGGTATTCTCCTTTGTGGTCCGGCAGCGCCAAGAGCGTATGCGTTGTCGGGATCTTGATTTAGATTTATATCGAATGAGAAAGACTTGATGCTTGCTGTAGCAGCACCACCAGCAAACTTTACTGTTCCGTTTGCGAAGTGAAGTGCGTCAAGAGCGTCACCACTGAAAGAGGGATCTGATACCAAGGTGCTTACAGCAGACTCAGCCTTTCCGTAGAAACCAACACTCATCATGCAATATTCACCAACAGTAGCAGAAACGCTAAGTGTGTTAGGGCACATACCTGTGAAAGTATGTTCTTTGGCTTCCCTTCCTATCTCAAGGGTGAAGGAAGGATAACCATGTATGCCGGTTGGTTCCTCTAATGTGTGAACTACGTCATCTCCCGAACCTGTCTTGGTATCTTTGGGGAAGAATCCGTATAGTAGATTCCCAACAAAGTCATCAACCTGCATAGCAAGGCTAATGTCACCTTCGCTGAACTCCCTTCCTGTGACGGCTTTTGAAGCCGTGTGCCTTGACATATCCTCACGGACCATCAAATCGAACTTGTGTCCTATGGATTCCTCGTCAACCTCACCATACACTTTGGTCCCGGCGCTAGAGGCAACGGACCCATAGGTTCCGAAATCCTCTCTTTGTATAGCAACATATCTATTTTCAAAATCTACCATGCTTTCACCTATTAACTATTACGACAACAAGTGATGCGACATTTAAACGTTTGGCGATTAGCGATGACGCATATCAATCAAACGCTGATATGTAAAGGTTATTTGATGGGTGCAGATCGTATCATCGTCATCTAATTTCACATCCAAGTCTGCGTTATATGCTATAATACTGTCAGTTGTCGCCAATACTCCTGTATTTGTATAAAGTTGATCGAATACTTCTCCGGCTATATTCAGTCCCGATCTGTAGGCATCCTCATAGTTTGTCCCTCTTGTTGTCACAAGCACACGGACATCGTAGTTTTGCCTTACTTTTGTTCCCCCTAAAGTATCAAACTCCGGTGACTCTATGCCTTCTACTAGGACGTGGATGAACGGGGGAGACATCCTTGATATTCTATTCATGGATAGATCATAACCATACACTATGGAACCGTCATCAACCTGCGTCTTCAAGTATGGCCTAGTGCTATTCTTCAATTCATTTACTATGGCGATACCCATGCGAGCCAAGGTATCTTGTGCAAAGTCTGACAAGAGCAACTCGTCGGGAGCAAACGCACCGAACTTTGAGTAGTAAACAGCAGCCCATTTTACCTCTCCGTTTCCGTTGCCCCATACCACGCCCGTAGAACTACTGCTAGAAGCCGTCACAGAAGCGAATACAGCCGTTCCATCGTCGTCGTTGAT
>FUIF01017739.1_pt1 | contig 31588 bp, 39 predicted proteins | sample 1003461 | NCBI WGS metagenome assembly FUIF01 (sample SAMEA80401918, study PRJEB19352) | marine metagenome
ATCGTGTACCAGAGCATCACGATCAGGATGATCTCAGCCGCCAGCTCAACGTATTCCATCAACATGGCTCAGCCAGCCTGGTTGTTGTTCTTGTCGGCGAGTTTACTCTTGTCCCAGGCCTCGTTCACCCGGGTCAGCGTGGTGCGGAAGTTCTCGGCCTCGGCGTCGCTGCGCCGTTTCGCCTCCTCCCAGGCCTGCTGCTTGGCCTTCAGCTGCGGATCCACCTCGGGAGCCACCTCGTCTGGCTTCCCTGGAAACCAGCGTTCTAGTAGTGCGCGCACGCGTTCACGGATTCCCACGGTTTTGCATTCCGGGGAGCGCGTCGAGTATCCGTTGTAGTTGAGCATTGGTGCCGTTTGCCAGTTCGATGTATTTGACCTCGCTGCCGATGCGCTGGTCCATCAACTCGTCACGATGGGCGTAGGCCGCGTTGCGCTCCTCCCTTAACACGGCCTTCTCACCTTCATGCCACTTGTGTAGTGCACGCAACCCCCAGCACAAACCCAGGATCACAGCGATCAACACGCCAATGATCCCGAACTTTTCGACGTACTCGGCGCCTTCTGCAACAACTTCAACGGGCATACGCGAGAACCGCGTAGCTGGGACCACAGAAGGCTAGAGAAAACGCCTCATAACAGCAACACCAGCCTGGAGTCTAATTCTTGGGCGATTCTTTGGATATAGGGGATGACCCGCGCTCAATCGTTTTCGATCGATAGCCTCTCCAATCGAACGCAGCCAACATCGCCGCCTCCATGTGCGCTTCGAACCTATCGCGCTCGACCGTCTCACAAGAAGGAAACGTCAGGCGAGCAATCTGCAGCGCAACCGCCATCCCTTCCGGTGTAAAGCGCTCACAGTCCAGCCAGTCGGTCGAGTTTGTACAACTCCAGTAGATCATTACCCGACCTTGACGATCGAACCAGCAAACAGCGCCTTGCGGGTCTTCTCCTTTCACCCAACCAAATAGATCGGCAAAAAACTCTGATTGATCAGGGGTCATCCCGCGAACCCTCGACGTGATCGGTCTGTCAACAGCGTCGGGTCGTCCTCCCGCTCCAGCCGCAGGATGTTGCAAATCTCCCGGAGCGCACCCTCGGCAATACCAGCGCGCGCCAAATCCTCCATCCCGCGGTGCGCGTCCCGATCGGTGGCGTGACGCAGCGCCAGCGCCTGGCTCATGGCCGTGTGGATCACGTTCTTGATCCAGACCTCCTGGTCCCCGTTTATGGGACTGCGTGCACGTGCGGCACGTGCGCTTTGTGTCTCTTCGGACACTACCCCTCTACCTCCTGCTGCGCGCACGCTTTCCAACCTTCCACGAACGCCGCCCACATCGAGCCGTCCACGTGCCTCGCTTGAAACGTGACGCTATCCCTGTTGGTTCTCACCAGCTCGGTGGCCCATTTGCGGGAGTTTTTGTACTCGTCAGTTTCCTTGTACCGCTCCCACGCGGCACGCATCGGATCATCTGCTGGAACTTCTGTCTGTGTATCACTCACTACCCCTCTACCTCCTGCTGCGCCATTTCCGATACGTGCGCACCTCGCGCAACCAAACAATTCGCTGGTTTGCTGCACACCGGAACGAGCAATACGGTGCGGTTTTATACCGCATGTGTCTTCCGCACCTATCGCAACTGCCCATTACCCCTCTACCTCCTGCTGCGCCTCAAGCATGGCAAATTCTCTGTGACATTCAGGACAGCCCCACTTGTTACCGGGCGGCGAGCAAAAATGCTCTAGTTCTTGTGCGCAGTGTGGACACGTAAGGAAAGCGCGCAGCGTTGCTACTTCAGCCGCCGACTCCTGAAGCCGAGACTCGGGTACGTATGGCACAACCGGGTCGCCAGGGCCACTTGAGTACCTCTTGGCGAAATCGAAACGAGTGTCCCAAAACAATCTGTCCGGCCCTTCTTCCACTATTCCCCCTATCTTCTGGTCGGATATCCGTCGCGCACCCACCGCCTGACGACAAGCTCGCAGCCGCACATAAGCCCAATCCCGTTAGCCATGCCGCAATGGGTGGCCCGCTTTCCACAACCGCATTGGCAGCGACGCCTAGAACGCGATGGAAGCTTAGCCATATCACGCTTGTGAATCTTAGCGTTTGCCCAAGTCACCACCCCTCTACCTCCTGCTGCTCATGGTCAGCCGTTTCACACTTAGCGCAGATTGAGAACGTTTCTGGCTTCAGGCGCTCGATGCATGGGCATTCCTGAATGGTCGCCCCGCACTGCTCGCACCTAACCTTGAAGTGAGCGGCCGAGTTCACGCACAGTCCGTAGGCGGTGCGCATCTTCATTCCGCTGCCCCCGTCGATGACTGGGACTTGAACGGGCACCAACTTGGCGTTTGGCTTTCTCCTGTGTTTGAAATGATCCGCCCTTTGGCGAGCCAGTCACTTTCGCCTGTGAAGTCAGGGTGATTGCATGACAACAAGTATTCAGGATTGCGACCCGATCGCATCATGCGCCTATCAAACCATGGGCAATCCCAACAACTCTCAAAGACAAGTTCGGGTATCTTCCGGTAGCTCGGACCCTCACTCATTCCGCTGCCCCCGTCGATGCAGTCGTTACGGGTACGGGCAGCGTGTCTTCAAATCTCCGATGCTGCTCACCACGTAGCTCAATGTCGCCGCCGTTCTCGCAGTGCCGCATCTTCAGCCGCAACCCAATGTTGTTGCCGGGACCAATCTGGTTAACCAGCCATCCGATACAGTGGGCGTCCTCGGTTTCGTGGCACGCCATAGCATGTGCGCCAAAGGCGATCCGACCAGGATCTGCGATGGTTGACGCAAGCGCGCGGTGCTTCTCTACGCTGTATCCGTTCGGGATCTCATGCGGATTGGTGCTCACCAACCATGGGCACTTGGCGCATTGCTTGGTGCGCTTCAGTCGCCAGCTCATTCCGCTGCTCCCGTCGATGTACTTGTGGTCGTGAACGGGTTTTTGGCCCTGTCGTTTGTAGTGCTCATTCTGCTTTCTCCTCGCGATTCAGGTTGACCGTTTTGGTCTTCCCATCGGGGTACTTCACCTGCAGCTCGCCATCACCTTCAATGCACTGCGCGACAATCAGATCCAAAAGCGCCAGCGCAGTGGCAACCACCTGCACGTGGCTGGAGTACCCGTAAGCCTTGCGAATGACCATCATCCGTGCGTCAACCTCTTTGTTGAGGCGCATCGTGATCGTCGGTTGGATCAGAGCTTGCCACCACGCTTTTACTGTCTCGATCATCTCGCCTTCCACTTCCTCCGGAGTTTCCACTCCGACAACGCCTGGAGCAGATTCACCATCCCCACGGCAACGGCCGCCAGGAAAAACCAAACGATGTAGATAAAACACGCCACAAAAAACGCCGCCGCGAAGAACAGGGCGAGATACTGGAGCAGCAGCACCGGCGTGAGGTCAGGCATCATCCTCCTCCGTGTGGTGCCGAATTTTCATGAGCGCGTCAGCCGCTCGCATGCTCCACCCAGCCAGCGGAGCAAGATTCTCATCGTGGACAGCGCCGTTGCGCTTGAGAGTTTCCACGTAAATATCCCTCGCCAGCTGATATCGCTCGCTCTCGATCAAATCGGCCAGGGCCTTGTTCTTCACGTTTTCCAGACTGGTGTTCAACATGCCGCTGAACTGCCGCGAGATCGCCTCGGCCAGCTTCACGAACTCGTCATCATCCGGAATGCCCAGACTCTCGATTGTCTCGACCAGGGCCTTGTTCTCGCTCTTCACGTTTTCCAGACTGATGTTCAACATGCCACTGAACTGCCGTGAGATCGCCTCGGCCAGCTTCACGAACTCGTCTTCCTCCGGGATGCCCTGGTCTTTGATCAGATTAAGCATCGCCCGGTACAGCACACCAGCCAGCCCTGGATCGATGGACATCAGCAGCCAACCCATTCGATTAGCGTTGATGTTGTCCCGATTGACTCGAAAACCCATCAGCTTTCCTCCTCGTCGTAGTCATACGGTCGCACGTGATCCAGGTGAAACAGTTGCCAAAGGAACACGCCCCAGAACAGCAAACCAACGATCAATGGCAGCCAACCGAACCCGTTTCCATTCCAAACGGCATAGAGCCCAACAACCCAAAAAATTCCAGTCCAGAACATGCTCTCGAAAATGGTGTCCTTAATCCGCCGACGTTGTTCTCGTGAATGCAAATAGCGTGGCTCACTCATCTAACTTCCTCGCCTCGTTGTAGGCCGCGATGAATTGCGCCTTGCGTTCGGGCAGCTGGCGCTGATCGCAGTTGAGTCCGTTGCCCCCACCGATCGCAGCCAGCGCGGCCTCGGCTGCCGGGTTGTCTGCCTGGGATCCGGTGACCAGCCGTTGGCCCTCGTTCTGCAACGTGCGCACGTACGCCGAGAAGGCCTGCGATGCTTCGTGCTCATAGGGTCGTTCAATCGCTTGTCGCAGCCGCTGGGGACTCAGGTGCCCGGTTTCAGCAATGCGCGCAAGGCGCTTGGCCGCCTCTCGGATCTCTTCCAGGGAATGATCGCCCATGGCTTCGACCCAAAGATCGAGCAACAGGGGTGTAGGAGATTTGGTGCCGTTGAAGGCGAGAAGGATTTGCTTCGCAAGATCCTTGCGAGCAGAGAGGCTTGGAGCACTCATTGATCGTTTGCTCCGATCGTGGTGGTGGTATGTGTTTTATAAACCTCTCTTTCCGAAACAGCAACCACCGCCTTAGAAAAACAAACGCCCTCACGATCGTTGGGGTGACCGGAGGGCGTTCGTCTTGACCTTCAAACGCGGGTGGGCGTATGGTGGCCACCAATGCCGGTTGACAGCTGGCTGCCACGCGTACGAGGAACATGACAGACAGACCCGGACATCGGGTTCAACAAGTCTAGCAAAGTCCCACGCCGTTCGGCACCCAGCTTTCAAGCAGAAGTCACCCTAGATAGGGATCGATGGGGCTCAACCTGACCTCTCCGGCAGGAAGCGGTAATCCAGGCTCTTGGTCTTCCCGGCGCTGAACCTGGTCTAGCTACTGGAACTCCGGTTAGGGGCTCATCGTAGAAGGCGCGCCTAGTACCTACCAGTTAGGGAAAGGCCGGGTAGTATCGCCTGATGAAGGTTTTTCCACAGGTTATGCCAAGATTTACACACGACTTACGCACAGGACAATCACAGCAGTGACCCCCGACGATGAACTGGAATTCCTGCGCGCCGAGGTGCTGCGCCCTGCAGGGCAACCTCGACAGCCAGAAGCAGGTGGCCGACGAGGTGCGCGCACGCAACAAACAGCTGCTGGAAGGCCGGGAGACGATGAAGCTACAAATGGGCAACCACTACGTGACGTACCAGGCCAGGCTGCGTGACCTCAACGCCACGGTTGAACAACTCAAGCACCAAACGCGAGAGCAGGCCGCGCATTTGGACAACCTCGAAGCCCGACTCAAAGAGGCGCGGCGACGGCTTGATCTGCAGCGCACCATCGACAACAAACAGACCTTCTGGCAACGCTTCACCATCAGCTTCTGGCAGTTTGTGCTGCCACGCTTCTCCCGCTTTCTCGAACGTTTTCAACCCAAGGACTAAACCCCATGAGCCTACAAGAACAGATCACCAACGCCATCGAGCACGCCACCGAATTCACTGTGCCCGGCACGCCGGACCCCATCCTGATCGTGGCCTTCTATGACATCACCAAGCCCCAGCTGCTGAGCGCCTGGGAAGCGGGTGATGGCGAGCCTGACCAGGCCCTGGTCGAGGAGAACGCCAACCTGGTGGCCCAGGTCACGGCGCTGGGGAATGAACTGAACATAACCCGGCAGGAACTCGACGTGGCGAAATCACACGAGCAGACACTGGGCCAGGAATTAATCGAAGCCCGCCAGGAACTGGCTGTTGCCCAGCGATCGATCGAGAACCTTGGCAACGAACTCGCCGAAAAAGCCGCGACCATCGACCAGCAGCACGAGAACATCGTGGAACTCGGACGGCTGGCCAACGCGCGGCTGGCCGAGATCAACGATCTGAAAAACGACATCAACACGATTACCGAGCGCCGTGACCACTACATCGAAACCGTTGCCGATCGCGACAACGAGATCGCCGATTTACGCAACGAATACAACACCCTGGCCGATGGGCTCACGGCCGAGACGCGCAAGCGCGAGCAAGCCGAGGAGCAGGTCGATCGGCTCGCCGATGAACTAGCCGAGACCAAAGCCCAGATCGAGGAGAAGCTGCGCCAGGTCGCGCGTGAGCTTACGGAACGGCTGTTTGACGATGTGGGCCTGCCTGCGCCGGAGGGTCAGGGATGAGGCTGTCCAAGACAGAGAGCGCCGGAATTACCACGCTACGATCCGTGAAGAAGCCAGCCGCCCCCAGTATCAAGATCACCAAGCTGGGTGACATCGGCGGTTACGCAGTTGCAGAAGAGATCATCCGAACACACGCCATGTCCTCTGGCATCACGGTGACGCGCCTGAAAGCGCCCGGGCGCACCTCAAACGTCGTCATGCGCGTGCGCAGTTTGGCCATGCACGACATCCACGAACAAACTGATCTTTCACTCACCGAGATCGGTGAACTGTTTGGCGGGAGGGATCACTCCACCGTCATCAAATCGCTGAAGCGGGTGGAAGACTGGAAAGAGCAACCCGCCCAGGGCGATTAGCCAGAGGGCATCTTGCAACCAACCCATAACAGAGACTGAAACGTATGAAAGCGAGTGACTTCGAAACTCCCAGCAAAAACCTGAACGTGCAGACCCTGCGCCTGCTTGGCAACGGGAATCCGATCATCGTGACCATCTCCAACATCTACGCCAAGGAATTCGGTGGCGGAAACACTGGCAACAAACCGGAGACCAAGCCGATCCTGGAATTCACCGAACTCCAGGCCGATGAGATCACGCTGACCCTGAACACCACCAACCGGCGCTTCCTGATGGATCGCCTGGGTGACGAGATGGATCACTGGATCGGGCACCAGGTCGTGCTCGGCATCCAGAACTACCACGACTTCGGCAAGGAAGGCGTGATCATCCAGGACGTGCCGACCAAGCCGGTCACGCAGAACGCGGTCCAGCTGGGTGGTGGTGCTGCACCAGGCGTTGCGCAGCACCAGCAGCCCCAACAAACGCAGCAACCGCAAGGTATCCAGACCGTAAACAACAACGCACCCGGTGTGGTGCAGACGGTCCAGAACCCAGCGCGCGAGATGCACCAGGCCCAGCAGCCTCAACAGGTACAGCAACCTCAGCAGGTGCGTCAGGTCCAGCAGCCTGCGGATGGTGAGTACCTGCCCGCCAACTATGGGGAGGAGCACCAGCCGGGAAAGTAGCGGCCGGTGGACTACCACCGGAGGACGATTTTGGAGGACCGGAAGATGACATCCCCTTCTAAAATCGAACACGCCGACCTACGGCCCTACTGCAATGAGGGGATGAACCATCCCCTCGTTCAGCACATGATGCGCCTGGCTGGTGCGTACGCGGTGCGCCGGGACAACCCGGATGCCATCGCCCGCGCCAACTGGGTGGCCGCACACTACGCCAGGCTCTACGCGCGCGCTACCGAACTGGACAAACTGCGCCGGTGCTGCTTCAAGCTGGGCATGATTCACGTGGCCTCGCATGGCCTGGCCATGATCGGGGTCCGTGGAAAGCGTGTCTGTGCCACCACCGATGGCGAACTGTTCCGGGTGTTCAACTACACCAGCCACGCCGTGGCCTGCTGGAGCCTCGCCGTGTGGCGCTACGATGATCCCAGCATCGAGACACCGCCCGACTATCTCAGCACGGGCTACCTGACCGTCAACGAACTCCTGGACGAGAACCCATGAGCACCCCATACGACCCCTACATGCACATCTTCACGCTGATCCAGAAGGCCTTCAAACGCGTGGCCGAGGAAACCTCCGATGGTGAGGTGGTCAGCCAGCAGAAGATCGCCCAAGCGCTGACCATGGAAATCGTGGAGTACTACGGCCCCGTCAACCTCGCGCTGATCCATTACCGTACACGCGACGATGCCGAGCACGACATTAACCTGTGGTCGAACCCACACACCCGGCAGTGTGCGCTGATCGTGTGCGGGTTCCCGCACTACATCCCCATGGACAGCCTGCCCGCCTTCATCGGCGCCATGCAGGAAGCACTCGCGCAGGCAGCCATGGTCGAGAAGCAGAGCGAGCCGGTGACGGAGCACTGATGCAACACGATGTGCCCTGCATGGAGATGGAAGACCTTACGCCGGTGTGGGGGTTTTTACTCGAATCGATCACGGCCGTGGCACGCAGGAAGAAGGGCTCGTTGCGGTTTGAGGTGTCTTCCGGCACCAAGGGGAGCGGTGAGTTTTGGATCTCGTTGAGATTTGAGCGCTTTCCGAGAGAGGGGTCATTCCAGACTGGCCACCAGCTAGTGATCATCCGGCGCGGAGATTCTGTCAACGACATCTTGAGGATGCTGCGCGAGGCTGTGGTGAACGTTCAAAATGAAGGCGTCTATCAATACCCGCTCATACTGAGGGCCCGCTGATGCCCAGCCCAGAACCCAAGCGTGTGTTCCAGATCGCCCTGCTCTACGCCCTGATCACCACGACCGGCATCTTCCTGCTGGTCGAAGTACTACATCAAATCGGCATTTTTTCGTGAAAAAGCAGAAATTCCGTCAGCCGACGCTACTAGAGTTTTGCGGTGACATCGACTTCGAGACGTGGGAACCGCCTGAATACCTTCGTAAGGCATTGGCTCACGTCATGGCCGATGGCCTAGTGATCCAGATGGGACGGGTCGAAGTCGGGCGCCAGCTCGTGCTCGTACCCGGACGGGATGCAGCACAGCGGATCGGTGATCATCTGGAAGAGAGTGATGAGCGCGAGGAAAGTGAGGAAGCAGCCAAGTGGCGCAGCCCAGATCAGGGCTAAGACAGGGATAACCAACCGCTCGACCACCTGCAATCCTTTACAGTGTGTCGAGGCTCGCCTGTTCGATGGGGCGGGAGTCTACCCTCCGTTGCGCCGCTTCTCCAATTCGGCCTTGAACGACTCCTCGGCGATCGCGTTCTTCCGCTGCTGCAGCTCATCCAACCGGCGCCGCTTCTCAGCGCTCGACATGGTCCGATCGAGTCGGATCTGACGCATCTGCTTGCTGATCTTCGACAGCCGCCTGCCTTTGCGGTTGTAGGCGAGCCTGCCTTCCAGCTGCTCGGCCATCTCCAGCTTCATCCGATCGGCCGCCTCGGGATCCCGCTCACGCACCGCCCGGATGTCGTTGTACACCCGGTTGATGTCGTTCATCGACTCATAGAACTCGGTCATGTACTTGGTGTTGCGAGCAACGCCTGCACGGAAGAAGCGCTTGGCCAGCGGGTATTCCCACCAGCGCATCTCGGGCTCGCGGGGCGCGTTCGGGTTGGCCGTGCGGTAGGCCGCATCGGTCACCTCCAACGCAGTGGATCCGATCCAGCCGAGATACCCACGCACCAGGTGCTCCACCTGGATCGGTGAGACCTCCAGCTTCTCGGGCACGATCTTGTTGAAGCCCTGCGCGAGACCAATCGCCGTCTCACTGGTCCAGGCACGCATGCGATAGGACGGGGACGTACCCTCACGAGCAAACGGGGATTCGATCTTCCGGCCGGTGAAGAAGTTCTTGTTGACCCCCACTTCCAGCATCGGCATGAACAGCTGCGGCACCGGGTTGAACGAGAACGTCTCCAAAATCGTGTGACTCAGCCGCTCGAAGAACAGCTCCTTCTGCACGTCGTCATCCACGAACTGCTCCACCAGGCGCTCGGACATCGCGGCGATCGCACCCACCTCGAACGGGCGCGGGATCCGGTAGATCACCTCACTGCCCGGCAGCTTGAAAAGGTGATAGGTGTCGCGCTCCCACTCCTCCGCCGCTTTGTAGTCGTCATCGTCGCGCATGGCCAGATACAGGCCCACCGACATCAGCGCGTAAGTCGACACCACCGAGGCGAACTGCAGCTTCTGCGCCGGTGAGGCGCTGGCCCGAGCCAGCTTGTCGAGACCCTGCAGGCGAGCGTTCAGGAACGGCACCACCTGGGCAATACCGCGCACCAGCGTCGAGGATCCGGTGCGGGAGAAGTCGACGTGATCCCGGCTGTTGAAGTTGGCCACCAGCCGATCCCGACCGTGTGCCATGTCCTGCATGTAGTTGGCCGCGCGGTTGATGTTCTCCCCGCGTGCACCCCACTCCTGGTACTTGTCGAAGGCCTGCTTGATCCGCCAGCGGGTGTCCAGCACCGTGTCGCGCCGCACCTGCTTGCGAGCGAGGTAGCGAATCGCATCCGGATCCGCCCCGTGGATGTAGCCCGACTCGCCGAAGATCCCGCCACCGGCGAGCATCTGCGCATGGTCCTCGGACTTGCCAGCCTTGCGGGACGTGGCCTGGCCACCGATCCACCAGTTCTTCGGAATCACCACGCTCATGTCCGCTACCGCGATCGCCTGGATCGAGTCCCGGATGAAGTTGGCGAGCTTAAACTCAGGGCTCGCCGTCACACCGATGGTCAGCGCCCGCTTGAACATGCGCATGGCGCGCATCGTATAGCCGTTCAGGCCCTCCCAGTTGAGCGCCAGCAGCGAGTCCAGAACGATGTCCGCTTCCGGGTTGTCGTTCATCTCGTACCACACCTGCTTGCCTTCTTTGCGCACCCAGATCGCATCCTTCGACGCCAGGCTCGCCTCGATCGGTTTCGCGAGCCCCATCTCCACGGCCTTGTCCAGCGCACGCACTGCAGCGGCGTTCTTCATGCTCGCGGTGAGCAGGTGCTGGGCATTCATCAGCACGTTGCCGAGCAGGTCATCCAGCTTCGCCTCACCCCCCTTCAGGTACTTGAACGCGGTCTGCTTGATCAACCCATCCCGGGCGAGATTCACCCGTGGCCCACGCGCGCCCTCTTCCTCGTTCAGCACCCGATAGAACGGTACGTAGAAACCCTGATCCCGCCAGACCTTGGCTTCCTCCTCGTTGACCGTGCCCTGCTTGATCGCCAGATCCAGGAAGTTGTTGTTCCAGGCCTCGAACTCCTCCCGCGCCTGATCGAACACCTCACGCCGATCCGGCCGGTGGCTGGGCGCCATCTCATCGTCCGGGTCGTTGTAGTTCTTCAGCTTCTCGATGTCCGCATCGCTCATCAGGTTCTCACGGCCCTCGGTCTTGAGCCGGGCGCCACGGTTGCCCGCCATCCAGCGCAGGAAGCGGTCCACGTCGAGCCCCAGCGGCTCCAGGATCTCTTTCAGGCTCTTGGCCGTGGTGTCGACCCCCAGCGCATCGTCCTCGATGAACAGCTGCCCGTACTCGATGCTCGCCTCCACGCCGCCGCTGGTGGCCGCGGTGAGGTGGGACATCATCCAAGACCGATCGTCATCCAGCACCGTGCGGAACGACTCGTACTGATCGATCACCTTCTGCCGGGCCCAGGCCTTGCGCAGCCCCTTCGAGTACGCCCAGCGATCAGACAGGCGCTCACGCCGGGTACGGATGCGACCCATCAGACTGTCATCGGTCGAGTAGAAGATCCGCTCATTGACCTCCTGCTGCTCGGGTGTGAACTGCTCATCGAGCGAGAACTGCACCTTGGCCACGTGCGCCGGCACCGCATCGGGTAGCGCCTCACCCGCCAGGTACCGCTGGCCTTGGGAGATGATCTGATCGATCTGGGTCATACCGAACGGCCGGGTGAAGCCCAGCTCACGCAGCCACATCGAAACGAACTCACGCACCTTGCGCATGAACCGGCCAACCGGTCCTTCGCGCACCCGCTTCTCGGCCGCTAGAGCGATGAACTCCGCCAGCTCGGTCATCTCCGACAGCGTCACGTCATCACCCGTGCGCATCTCGTGCAGGTGCGGGCCATACCGGTGAAGTACTTCGCCGCGGATCCGCCGCGCCTCGACGTTGCCGGAGCGGATCATCTGCCGGTATGCATCCAGCAGCTGGGGCGCTCGATCGCCCACCACCGCATTCACACCCAGGTGGCCGAACAGCTCATGCGCGAGCGTGATCTCGACCTCAGCCACCGATGCCATGCCATCACGCACCAGGTACACATCGTTGCCGAACGCCGCACCCCGGACCTCGCGGTTCTGCGGCAGTTGATCCCGCACGTGCTGCGGCAGCTCCTCCACCGTCTCGACCACACGCACCTGGATGCCGTGGCTGTCGTTGATCCGGCGCGTCACGCTCGCCACCGTTGCGTCGATTGTTTCACGTGGCACACGCCGATACTCACGCCCCGCCTCGCGGGTGTTGTACACGTCAAAGATCGCCGGTCGCTCACCCATCAGGCGGCGCCTGAGATCCGGTGACAGCTCCAGGTTCTGATACCCATCCGACGTGGTCAGACGCACTCGGCCATCCATGCGCATCACCACCGGGTTGACCAGGCCGTGCATGCCGGTCCCGGGCAGGAAGCGCACACCGTCATACCCCTGCTCGACCGCATGGCGCAGCATCGACTCAGCCGACAGCTCGGCGAAACGATCCCGCGGCAGGTCGTGGGGGGTGATGGTCAGCAGCGACTCACCCCGTGGGGAGGTGTGGGGAATGGTGGTGAATCGGCCCAGATCCCGGTCACCGATCGCCATGGACACCACCGTCTGACCGTCTTCCTTGGCCACCTCGGTCTGTACCCCACCATCGGCCAGGTACTGGGAGAACTCCTCGCGGGTGATCGGCCGCTCATGGGCCAGCAGGTAGGTGGCGATACTCGCCCCCTCCAGGTCCGCAATCTCCGCGCCTTGGATCCCGGCCAGCAACTCCAGCCACTCCCGTGCCGAGCCCTGCTCGATGCCCGACTCGGACACGATCCGATTGATGCGCTTGTGTGGTGAGGTCGAGAAGAAAGAGCGCAGCGAGTACTGGGGCGAGAACTCGTTGGTCTCCGCATTCATCAGCTCCACGAACGCGTTCCGGCTCTCGGCATCTGGAAACACCCAGCCCTTGCGTATCCCGGCGCGGGGATTGGAGTGATGGGACCAGGTCGCCCCCTTCCGGCGTGCTAACTGGTCCAGCACCTTCCACCGCTCACCCAGGGGCTGGGAGGGTGCCGCCAGATACTGCTCGTTACCGCTGCGCGCTTCCAGCTGATCGTGCGCATCAAACAACGGATCCGGGTTGGTAATGTCCGCTGCGGTCGGATTACGGTCAAAAACCCTCACCCCTTCCAAGGCCTCGAACAGGTCCGTGATGGAATCGGATGCCGTGAGGTCCAGGCTCGTCCACTCAGTGGATGCCGCTTCACGGGCCCGGGAGGTGTCCTCCAGGCGATCGATCACCAGCACCTGGCTGGGCGTGCCCAGCTCCGAGCGGGCGAACGAAGGCAGGTCCACGCGTGCACGCAGGATCAGGCCCTCGGTGGCTGGGTTGTCGTAGAACCAGTCCTCGAACCGGCGCTTGTCCATCATGTTGCGCGGCACAACACCGACCACGCGGTCACCCGCGGCCATGTTCTCGGCGCTGTCCATGAAGTCGAGAAGCGTGGCGCTTTCCATCACCTCGCCACCATCGGCCCACTCTTCCAGCTTCAGAGCGATCGGCTCGGGAATCGCTGGGGGCTTGGCTCGTGCACGCTGACGCTCGAAGTAGGTATCGGTCACGTTCTCGTACGGGGTTTCACGTGCTGCCTCTGACCCTTCCAGATCGCGCACTACTAGCGCCGGGAATTCAGTTTTGCCCAGCTCGTGCAGGGCGCCCAACCGATGCGCCCCTTCCAGCACGTAGGGCCCCTCCGGATCACCGTCATACACAACGATCAAAGGATCAATCCGGCCGCTTTCTCGAATGCCCTCAGCCAACGCCCGCACACGTTGACGATCATCTGCCGAATAGAACAAATCCTTGGGTGCGGTTGATACAAACTCCGACATCTGGACGACCCGAAGCCCGTCAACCTCCCACTCTTCCAGCGATGCCTCGATGCTGTCTTGGTTGGAAATTTCCTCCCCTACCACTAGGCCATCAACTACATCTCCAGCCTCTACGGATGCTTCCGCAGTCTCCTCATCAACTCCTTCTGCTCGCTCGGGCTCAGCTTGTACTGCTCCGACATCAGCTGCACCGCCTGGCCCCGGTGTTTCAGTCTCGGCAAGAGCTTGCGCAGCTCCGGCCGCTTGGTCTCCTTCAGGTAGCTGCTGATCGCCTCCCTCTCGGCCCACACTGGCGCGATCTGCTGGTAGGCCAGTATCAGCCGCTGCGACAGCCCCTGTAGTCTCAACTGCAGTTCCTGCTCCTTCAGCAGCTCCAGCTTCTCGTTCGGCTCCGCGCTGAACAGCAGCTCGAACGCCTGCGTCTTCAGCTGGCCCTGGTCCGCGATCTCCTGCCACAGGAAGCTGGGTATCTGGTGCATTGGTTTCCTCCGTCAGACGCTCTGTAACGCCCTCTACGGGCCGCTGGACCTCCCCGGCTTGAGGCTCGGCCCCCGTGTCGCTCTCTACGCTCGCTGCTGCTGGCTCAACGCTAGGGGTCGAATCAGCAGCCATGTTAATTTTTGCCTCCTCATTTGAGGGCTCAATTATTGACTCAGCTTCCTCGACCGGCTGCACATGAACGATCGGCTCGCCCTGCCGCTCACGCACGAGCACCGGGCTTTCCATCTGGTCGACCTCGGTGAAGCCACGGTCCCGGATCATGTCCCGATAGCTCTGCGACGCTGCGGGGTTCGTCAGGCGGGCCTGGCGGATCGCGGCCAATCGGTTGGCACCCGACTCGATCACCCCTTCAGGTGAGACCACCGGTGCACCCGTATCGGCATCCGATGAGGAGCCCAGCTCCTTTGGGTCCAGATTCCGGCTGATGGCCTTCGCGGTCTCTCGATCGACATTCGCTACCTTGAGATCCGCCGACTCGACCACGCGCAGCACGGTATCGATCTCGGCATCCTCACCAACCTTCACCCGTTCGGTGATCGGCTCCCGGATCTGCCCGCCCAGCTCGATCGATTCGCTCAGCGTCTCGTCCCGGGCCATGAAGTCCATGGCGTCAAACGAGGTCGTGCGACCCTCTAAGCCTGTACGTAGATCCCGATACTTGTCCCCGGTGCCCTTCTTGACGTAGCCCAGCGTGATGTGGGGCTGATAGCGCGGGAACGTCTCCTGGTTCGGCACCTGATCACGGATGCGCCGATTCAGCTCGCGCAGCTCCGTCGATTCCACGGACTGCACCACCACGTCGAACTCGGGATTGCCATCGAATATCTGCACCGGCCCGATCTGCACGGGGATCTCCCCCATGCCCTGGACCGCGTTGCGCACGGCTTGCGCATCATCCGTCTCGATGCCGTACTTCACGGTGATGTGCGGTGTGTTCTCCAGGCCCTCCTCCGGGTGCACATCGGCCGGATCGATCTGCGCGATCGCCACCGCCTTCACGTCATCCGCCAGATCCTGGGGCAAGGTGAACTGGGTGGAGGTGAACTCGTGCTCCGTAGTTTCCCGTACTGAGGTCGCGTCGATGACCCGATCTAGGTACTCTTGGCGTCGGGCGTGTTCGTAGAGTGCATCGACACCGGTCCCCTCGGAAGCAGTAGCCGTCGATGTAACCCCCTCCCCAACCTCTCTTGCGGACATGCCCATTATTTTCCGCTTGGCAATCACCAGCGCTTCTTCCGGGCTTCCCGCGTTCAGGATCTCCTCATCGATCCGCGGCACATCCGCGTGCGGACCCAGCGCACCGACACCACCGAACGGTGCGGCAGCCAGGCCCATACCGGTGGCCTCACCCACGCCCTCGCTCAGCACCTGGGCAGGGTTCACGTCTTGCGTGGCGATGTTGGCCGACAGCTGGGTGGAGCCCTCCTGCACACCTTCCTGCAGACCCTCGCCGATCACCCCACCGATGAGCGTGGACAGGCGCCCGCCCGTGTGTTTCGCACCGGCCAGGGTTTTCTCAATGACCCGCGAGCCAGGGATCAGATTCGAGAACAGCGACACCACGCTGGCGAGTCCCGCCGCATCACGGGCCAGATCCAACAGCACATCGTCCTTCGCCTCCTGGAGTGAAGCGCCGGCGCGCATCGCCTTGATCACTTCCGGGTGCTGGTTCCACAACTCATCCGGCTGGGCCCGCAGCTGCTCGACCGCTGAATTGGTGGCATCCGCCGAATTCATCAGCGTCTCGGTCAGGATGCCGGTGACCGTAGCGATCGTGCCTGCCGCCTTCTCGCCTGCACCCGCCACACGTGCTACTGCTTTCGCACCCTGTGCCGCGGCGCCGATCGGGAGGAACATCGGCGCTTGCTCGGACATGAAGCTGGATAGCAACCGAGGATTCGAGACCGTCTCCCACAAGGCCACGCCTGCCTTGGATAGCTCACCATCTGCCGCGTTGATCAGCTCAGCACGCCGATCCTCGGCATCCCGCAACGCCTTCGACTTCTTCTCACCCCAGAACTCGGTGCCGATCTTGCGCTGATGGGTGGCCCAATTGTCCATGTCGCCGGTGGTGAGCCCGTACAGATCCCCAGCGAGACCGATCACCTGGTTCACCCCGCCAGCCGCTGAGACCAGGAGATCCTTGCCAACCCCCAGTGAGTCCGCGATCAGCGAGCGCTCGGACTCGGCCTCAGCCCGTTCGGTGTTTTCAGCAGAGTCAACCGGTAACCCACCATAACGCGGCCCGCTGGGCGCCGCTGGCTGGTTTACCGGTATGCCGCCGTAACGTGCTGCCATACCGTTTTTGCTCCTGGAGGTTTAGGCCTTGGGCTGCTTTATATACACCTGACCATCACCCGGGTCACGAAATGCGTGGTACATCGGAATCGCGTCGTACTCCGCATCCGACCGGGCAGGGTAGGGCTGCTCCAAAGATCCCGGACCAGTTGCCGGGGGGCCTTGTTGGGATAGATTTTGCTCCGCCTTCGCCGACTCGGCGCGCGAGCCCTGCAGGATCCGATTCACGAACCCAAACGGGGTGAGGTCAGGGAAGCCACCCTGGCGGATCTGCTCCGGTGTGGGCTGGGGCTCCCCAGGTTGCGCGGCTTGTGCGACACCCGCTACACCGGGCTGCTGCGCCGGACCCTGGCCCGCCATGGTCGTGCCATCCGGGCGCACCACGTCGACCACGTTGGTGCCGCGCAGCACCGCAACCGATTTGCCTGCATCGTCTTCCAGCTGGCGCACGTGCACCTTGTTCTCGCCCGCGATCTCCGCCAGGTAATCGATGGCGGCAGCACGCTGCACGTCGGTGGTCTTGGGATCGAGTAGCAGCTTGAGCGCCTTCTGCCGGTCTTCTTCCTGGTCCAGCTTCAGCTGCGCCAACTGGTTACGCAGGGCCTCGCCCTCCTTCGTCGCATCCAGCTCCTGCTGGGCGATGGCCAGACGGTCGCGCCGGTACTCCGCCGTCAGCTGTCGATCCGTATCACCACGCGCAGCCTCACGCTCGGCAACCGCCAGCTGCTTCTCCCGATACGAAGCGGTCGCTGCATCCCGATCGGCCTGGGCCTTCAAACGATCCGCCTCGATCTGCTTCTGCAGCGTCATGCGCTTTTCGTTCTCTTCGGCCTGGAAGGTCCGATCCTCATGGCGCTCGCGGGACCGCACCTCAGCCAACCGCGCATCACGCTGGGCCTGCGCCTTGGTGCGCAGATCCTGCATCACAAACGGTGCGGCCATCTCGGCCGTGGTGGTGAGCGCTCGGCCCAGTCGTTCAGCAAAAGCCACTAAGCCACCTCCTCGCGTGCGGTACCTTGCGGCGCCAGCGCTGGATCGCCACCCTCGCCGCCGCCATCCCAGATGATCTGCTGGCGCTGCCGGATGGATTCCGCATCTTTCGGATTGAGCCCCTGCAGGATCGGCATCAAATCGTTCTCGTCCAGGTCGTACATGTCCGCCACCTGCGCGGCCAGCTCCTGCGCGATGCGACCCAGCGTCTGCTCGTTATCGACGTTAGCGAGTCCCGCCTCCTGCATCAGCTCGGCCGACAGCTCGGCGATCTCTTCCACCGCGCTCGGGATCACTTCCTCGGGCAGGGTGCCGTTCGATTGATCATCCAGCTCACCGATGATGGTCATCGTCACGTTGGTCACAGCCGCTACGGGATTGTCCGCATCCGCCTCCAGCATCTGCATGATCCCGGGCCCGGTCTGCTCGGAGTAGAGCATCTGGGTCGCTGCGGACATGACCCGGTCATACGCTTCCTGCTCTTCGGGCGTAACCGGATCGGGCGCCCACGGTCCACCGGCCTGCTCGGCATCCTTCTCCATCTGCTCCTCATCGGGCGATAGCTCACCACCGGATGCCGGATCCAGCTGCTGCGGATCGTATGCAGGGGTCAGAACATCTAACAGACCGGGCATGAAAACCTCCTATGCTGCCGCTCGTTGCAGATACGCCTCGCGAGACTTGGCGAGCACACCACCCTGTCCCACGGGCTTGCCGAACACCTGGTTGCCGCTCGTGTCGAGCAGCGGGCGCTGCTGATCGGTTACCGCCAAGCCCAGGTCCACACCACCGACCGCTTGGTTGGCGTTGCGGCGCTTCTCCTCCTCCCGCCGCAAATCTTCGATCTGCTCTGCCTGGCCCGGCGTGAGCAGCTGTCCCGCGGCCTGTGCGGCCAGGAGCGAGGCGATCGGGTTCTCCTTCACGAAGGTGCCGACGTTACCTGCGAACTTGCCTGCGCTCTGCGAGAGCCCACGAATGGCTGAGAAGATGCCACCAGCGGATTTGGTGCCCGCCGTGGTGGCGGCCGCTGCCTCACCACCCACGCTGTACACCGCGCTGGGGGCGATCTCCGGCGCCACCGATGCCGCGGCCACCTCAGCTGCACTGGGCGCCGCCCCAGCTGCCTCAGCTGCTGCTGCACCCGCTCCAGCGGCTCCTGCGGCCTGTGCACCGGTCAGGCTGGCTGTCTGCGCAACACCGCCAATCGAATAAGTTGCCGTGGGTGCGATCGCGGGCGCCGCCGTGGCAGCCGCTGTCGATCCCACCGCTGCTGACGTGCTCGCTGCTGCGCCAGCGCCACCTGCCGCACCGCCCGCCACGCCTGACGCGGTGCCCGCTGCGCCCCCGCCAGCAGCTGGACCTCCCCACCAGCCTAAATACGCACCTCCAAACCAGATGAGCACCGCTGCGATAATGACCTTGCCGATCGTGCTCGATGCAAACTTCTTGAAGGCTTTGCCGATGCCCTTCACCACCTTCTTCACACCGCGGTGGATCTTGCTGGCCAGCTTCTTCTTGAACTTCACGATCTTCTTGACGAGTTTGCTCATTTCCTCGTGTCCTTCACCATTCCGTAAATCGTCGACATGGGCTTCAACCCCATCCGTTCGAGCATCTGTCCGATGCGTGGATCCGCGCCTTCATCCACCGTGAACGAGACGTAGCGGATCACCCGCCGCCCCTTCACCCACCTCAGAAAGTGCCGAATCAGCTTGATTCCCTGACCCGGGTGGATCGTGTAGTACTGCACCACCTGGGCCTCGCGTCTCCGGTAGAACTCGAATTCGTTCACCATGGCGAGCAAAGCGGCCACGATCACACCATCCTGCTCAACCACGAACGCATAACTGGCTGGGTCCGTGATTACCGCGATCGCCACCTGGCGCAGCTTGTCCGGCTCGATCACCAGCCCCTTGATGGGCTCATCCTCCATCGCGCGCATGCCGATCGAGACGATGCCCGGCACGTCGTAGGGCGTGGCTCGACGCAGCAAGCAGTCGGTGGTGCCTTCGTAGTGACCCTCTACTGCCGCTTCGCTCATATCGCCACCGTGCCACCTGGGAAGGGCGGAACAATCGTCCCACTGTTGTTGCGGATCCGATCGAGCGCCGCCAGCTGCTCAGGGGTCAGCTGACCCGGGTTCGTCACCGGTGCGAAACCAGGTACCGGCTGACCCGGTACCGTTGGGCCCGCGCCTGTACCGCCACCGGTCGGGTTGCCCTGGAAGTCGAGAAGCCCCACCAGGTCGAGGTTCCCAGTCCCACCGATCACCCGCAGGCCCGCATTCAAGAGGCTCAGCTGATGGTTGATCAGGGTCTGCTTGTTCGAGACCGAGATGTCGGGTGCGGCCAGGATCTCACCCATGGACGTGCTCACCTGGGCGTACAGCACCGCGGCGTTCTGGCTCGTCTGCAACAACACCCGGTAATCGTTCTCCAGCGTCGCCAGATCCTGCGCCTGCGTGCCGCGCAGCTGCTGCAACGCCATCTGGTTGCGGTTGGACATCTGCTGCAGGGCCATCTCCTGGGTGCCACGCAGCTCCTGTAAGTTCCGCTCGATCTCACCCGCACGCGCCTGCAGCTCCACTTGGTTCCGCATGTCCTCAGCGGTCAGCGTCAGCTGGTTTTTCAGCCGCAGGTTCTCCATGTCCTTTTCGATCTGCGCCAGCTCCTGCTGCAGCGCACGCTGGTGCTGGAAGCGTTCGTCTTCCAGGAGCAGGGCCGTCTCGCGCTCTTCCCCGGCCAGTGCGATGCCGGTCTGTCGGCGTGCACCCTCCAGCTCCAGGCCCGTGCGCCGCTGCATCCGTTCGAGCGTGGCCTGGCCAGCCCGCTGGTTGATGGCATCGGCCAAGCCCCGGTGCGCCTCGTTCGTCGCCTGTGCGTTGGCTGCACGGACGCTCAGTGCGTTGCTGGCATCCTGCGTGGCAATGGGTATCGCCGCATCGATCGCCGCCTTCTGGCCCGCCTCGATGGCCAGGGTGGAGTTATAGAGCCCCCGGGCATTGGCGGCCTGGTCGGCACGCGTGCGTGCGTTCTGTTGGATGGCGGAGTCTTGATCGAGGATCTGCGCGGTGCGTGCGGCAACGCTGTCCACGTCCTCGTCATAGCCGATGCGCGCGGGCTTGTAGGTTCCAAACTGCTCGTTACCGATCGACCGGACGGTCTGAAATACTGGCATCTAGCCTGCCTCCGCTTCCTCTGGCTCCACTGGCTGTGGCGCCTTGCAACACTCCGGAGCCTCCACGATCGCACGGAGCGCATCCAGCAGACGAGGGCAGTACTCTGGCGCACGTATTAGACCACTCTCGATCCGCTTTTTCAGTTCGCGCCACTCCTCCTCCTGCAGATGCACCACCTCCGCATCACATGCCTTGGCGTGTTCCAGCTGATGCACCAGGGTCTCCACCTGCACCATCTCGCTGTAGGCCCAGCCGTTCTGCGGGTTCGGCGGTACCTTGGCGATCGCCAGCGCCTCCTCCACCAGGCTCGTGTCACGGCCCTGGGACTGGAAGAACTGGTTGGTGAGCTTGCGCATACCTATGCCCTACCTATGCCGTCGTGTTGTTGTTGATCAGCCCGTACTCGGCCAACGCCGCACACAGCGAAGCCAGCGCCACGTTGCTGCCCCGGGATCCGTTCACGTCCTTCTTGTCCTGGGGTGCGGTGTTGTGGAACCCGATCTGGGTATCCGATGCCAGTGCACCCGAGCCACACCGGATGATCGGATTCGAAAGCACCCCAGCCGAGCCTCGCGTGAGCACATGCACCTGACCGCTCTGCACCAAGTTGTGCACCTCCAGCGCTGTACTCCCGGCAAAGCCCACGTGAGCCTTGTCCGTCTTGTCCGCCTGCTCGAACAGGAGGCGCACCTCTGTGTCGTCAGCGCTCGAACTCGGCAGCACAACCGCACCCTGGTTGAACGTGCGCATGGCCAGCACGCCCTTGTCATAGACCTCGGAATTGCCATCGGGGTTGTGCTTGTACCCGACCTTCACATCACCGGACCCGTTCTCACCATCGATGGTCACGGGCATGCCGTGCTCCATGCTCCGGAGGATCAGCCCCGTGCCACCCGTGTGGAACAGCCGAGCCATCAAAGTGGACGCGCTCGACTGCAGCTGCAGCTCCGGGTCATCAGCCGTGGGATGGCGCACGATCAGGCCCAGCGAGCCGGTCAGGCCCACCAGGGTACCGGCGTAGTACATCCGCATGTTGCCATCCGGATCCCCATCCCAGATGAGATTGTCTGCATTGTCCGCGTCGTTGCGCGCACGCATCTCGACGTTCGCACCCACCACCGCGTTGCGCAGCTTGAGGACGTTCGAGCCTTCGTACCCGATCAGCGCCCGATCCGTCAGGTCGGCGTTCTCGATCAGCAGCTTCGCCTGCTGGTCATCGGCGCCGGATCCAGGGGTCACCGCAAACCCCGCGGAGTGACCGCGCCCCACACGCACACCCCCCTCGTACAGGTCGAGCGTGCCCGCGCCGCTCTGGGAGCCGATCGCGAGATTCCCCCCGGATGCGTTCAACGATGCCACCACCGGCGCATCGGTTGATTCCAGGCCATCCGCGGCTGCCTTCACCCGCACCAGCTTGCCGCCGTTACCCGCCCAGGTCGGCAGCTTGTCGAAAGCAGATTCGATCGAGGAGAACACCGCCCGGATCGCAGAGGAGGACAGCGCGCTGGAGGTCGCTGGCACGCCGGACGGGGTGTAGTACGGATTACTCATAGCAGCATTTTCCTGATGTTGTAGCGCAACGTTCCACCCGAATGACGCACGGGGAACGTGTAGGTGGAAGACTTCCGGATGGTGAAGGCGATGTTCTCACCCGCCCCATCCACGCGTTGCCGGGTGCTCGGCAGCACGCCCTGGCCATCCCAGAACACGTTCGCATCCCACGCAACCGATGGGTCATCCCAGCGTGCGGCCGGGCTGAACTCACCCTCCTGCAGCTGATCACCCGCTGGCTGAATCAGTTCCGTGGTGTCGTAGACCAGGCCATAACCGAAGTACCACTCCGCATACCCATCGGCCCGGCTCTCGGTGACGAAGTTGTGGAAGGACTTCTGAAACTGCACCGCACCCGCGTGGTAGTAATGCGTGGTGAAGTAGCCGTCGAGCGTGTTGCCATCAAAGCTGGTGCCCTTGTCCAGCTTGTACACGAACCCGTTGCTGGCACCGATGAACAGGCTCTCGATCCCGGTGGAACTCTCCGAAGACCAGGAGCAGTTGACCGTCACGTCGAACTGCACCGGCATGGCGCCCTTGATCTTCTTCCCGTCCAGCGTCACATACAGCGCGCTCTGATCGTTGAAGAAGATCCGGTACTGGTTCTTGTCGCGCACCGTCATCGCCGCCACCGCCTTGGTGCGGCGCGCGTTGGTCCAGCTGCGCAAGTGCCGGGTCAGAGAGGAATGAACGAAGTTGCCGAACGACTGGCTGGTGCGGAAGTTCGTCACCCCCAGGTCATCCATGAACAGGCTAATCCCCACATCCGCCAGCGTGTAGGTGTAGGCGCCGACCGACTCGCGGTAAGGCACCAGGTTCCAATCCGCCGCGCTGTTGCCGTAGAGCACGTACATGCGGCGACGGTTGGCGACCAGCAGGGTGGCGTTGCCCACCTCACCCGGCTCCACCTGCACGCCCGTGATGGTCCCGAGCGTGACCAGTGCCGCTGCACCAGTGACCGCGGTGAAGGTGAACGGCTCGCCGATCGAGGAGTGCTGCAGGTTCGATCCAAAGGCCAGGAACAGATGCCGCTTGTGCAGCGCCAGGTGCGTCGGGGTATCGGCCGTCTGCTTGGAATTGATCGGTGCAAACACGGTGCCATCGAACTCGAAGGCGCGGCTGGCGCCATCACAGCCATACAGGCGCTCCGCGTCACCCGTGCCGCGCACGTTACCGATGACAAACTGATAGCGGCCATTGGGCTCCAGCGTGATGTCATCCGAATCCCCACCGATCGTGGCGATGTTGGCCTGGCCGCTGACCACGTCGATGTTTTCTGCCTGGAACGTGCCCGTCTGTGAGGCAAACACTACCCGCCCTGCGGCATCTCCTGCCTGCCAGCTGCCCGACTCCAGGCACACGCGCGTCACCGTGGCTTGTGCCAAGGACGTGGCACCTTGGATCGTATCGCCCTCATTGATCGTGCCCACGCCACCGGACGTGAAGGACAGCTCCTTGCCGAGCGCCACCTGGGACCAGCCACCGCTGGTCTCCTTGTACATCCGAGCCTCAGAGCCACCGGTGTGGTTCCTGAACGCATACACCTCGTTGGCGTACATCACCACACCGAGCACGCTGCCCTCGCCCGGTACCGCCAGGATGTCCGTGCGGTAGTCATCGGCCGCGAGCGCCTTGTACTGGGCGTGCAATTTGATCGTGGAGGCGCCATCGAGCATCGGCGCCGAATCGAGCGTGGCCTGGGGGCTGGCGGCCACCTCCAGGTTCTCCCCCACCGTGAACGTGCCGCTGACGCGCGTGACCACCAGGTAGTCGTTGTCCGAGGGGATCGCCACCACCTTGGCCGTCTCGGTGGAGGTCGCGCCCGTGACCGTATCTCCCACCGCGATCGCACCGGTCAGGGTGATGTCCATCGTGTAGTAGCTCTGCTCGCTCGGCTCGGGCTGGCCGTCGTAGCGCTCATACCCCTGGATGTCCACATACCCACCTTCCACCCCCACCTCGTAGTTGAGGGAGTCGCGCAGGAAGCCGCCCGGCACCTCCAGCTCAGGCGTCTCGGTGTCGAGACCGCCCACGAAGGGCATGTATCGGGTCTTGGGTGTGGGGAGCTTGGGTGTGGGTTTCTTCCGCGCGAACGCCATGAGAGTGTGCCTCCTAGGCCATCGGCGCGCCCATTCGCAGGTTGTGGATGTCGATCAGCTGGTTGGCCTCCAGGTTGCGACGCATCGCGGAGTACTCCTTGTCCGATCGAGCCAGGAACTCCTGCGCCAGATCCCCGAACGCGTACTTCTCGATCGCCTTGTAGACGATCATGAAGTGATACTGGCTTGGCATCTCCGGTACCTCCGATGCCGTGGCCAACTCCTGCGGACTGCGCCAGTAGCGCGCGCTCACCCGCCATACGTCGTTCGGGGTCGGACCCAGCAAGAGCCGATCAGCCTGGTCCTGCGAGATGTAAGCAGGCGATGAACTCGCCTGCGATCCAATCACAAACCGTCGCTGAAACGACGGGTAGCGATTAGATGTGAGCCACCGCTCCGAGGATTTACCGGAGGAAAGGAGATACGCACGAGGCGGCAGCTCACGATCATGGATGTCCCACTCCTGCAGCCGCGTGATCGCAGCCGCATCGAGCACATCCGTGCAATCGGAATATGTGTAGGCCTGTTTGTCGGCCTCCGTGTCTAGGTAGAAGTCCCTATGAAGCCATTTCCAGCGCCCGTTGTGCTGAATCTGAATCTCGATCCATGCCTGCTTCACCCACTCCACGATGTCTTCGCGCTGATCGGTCTGATCAACCACATCGGTCAGCTCGGCGCTAGGGAGTTTCGCCTCCCGGCGCACGTGATTGCATAGTTCGAGGAAGGTACTCATGCATCAGGCAGCGACACGGTCTCGCTGTTTGTTGGCGTTGTCGGCCTGCATCTTCATCCGCCACTTGAGACCCTTCTCGCCAGACGGATCATGGTGCACCTGGAACGGGTAGCGCAGACCAGACACCCGGGGATTGCGCACCCGGCGCGTACCCTGCGCATCAATGTACTCCTCGTCCCGGTAGTTGTAGGGCTGGGCCGTCATCAGGATCTCGACCAGGTAGCGCGGCACATGCACCGGAACGCCCCGCGGGATCCAGAACCGCTTGCCGTTCATCGCCAGGAACACAATGGGGTCCTCGATCTCGGCGGCCGTGGGCGATATTTCGATCAGCACTTCCTCGTGCATGAACGCTTCCATGGCCAGCCACTCGGCGTCCTTCTTCACGTCATCGAGCAGGCCGAGGTCATCTTCATCAACCTCGACCTCTGGCGCATCCACATGGCGCTTGTTGTCGTCATCGAACTCGACCGTGGCCGTGGTCTCAGCACCCGGCGCAGCCAGGGCCTCCTGGGTCGCCTGGAACTGCTTAACGATGATTTCCATGTTCGAGCCCAGACGCTCGAACCCTTCGGCCACCGTGTTGCTGAGGGCAGACAGCTCCGCCTCCATGTTGTCCTGGCGCTTCTCCTGCTCACGCGCAACCTTCGAGAGCGAGGCGGCGTTCATCACCTTCCCACCCTCGTCAGCGCGTACAGGCTCCTTGGCCGTTTCGCCCGGCCCTTGCGTTTCTTCGGTCATGTTTCCTCCGGTAAGTTAGTCAGCCTAGGTAGCCGTCAGAGTGGCGCCACCATCGGCATTCGTCTGTCCGTGTCCGTACCACTTGGTACCGTCACAGACCAGTTCAACGTAGTCCCCCACCACCGCAACGCCATCCGCAAACGTGATGGTGTCGGCCGCTGCGGAGTACGGGCCATCGTCGCCCGTGTCCACCTCCAGCTCGTTCACGCCAGCCACGATCACATCCGCACCACCGGCTGAGACGATCGTGTAAGCGCCACCAGACGGCGCCGTGGCCACGAAGAACTTGAACCTGAGCCCCGACTCCAGCGCCGGGAGCGTGACCGCAAAGCCACCCGCGAGGGACAGCATGAAGGTTTTGTTGTGGTCGGCGTTGGTGAGGGTCTTGGCCGCGGTGAGGGTTTCCACCATCTCCGCAGGTGAGAGCACGTTGGCCAGCTGCTGAGGGGTCACCTCCCGTTCGGTGGTGCCACTGGTGCCGACCTTGAACTTGACGCTCTTGGTCAGACGCAACACGTCGGTGATGGTGAGTTTGTCGGCTTTTCGGAATCCAAGCATTGCTGCGTCCTGTGTTGAGTAGCGTTACCCCAGGCGCTGGGTCACACGGACCCAGCCCTGGCAGAAGCCCAGTAATCTAGGCGGTTGCGTTGGAAGGCGGACGAGACGGCATGGTCGCGATGTTCAGGATCACATCGGTGATCCCGGTCGCGTTCCAGTTGCTCGTACCGAACGTCCAAGCGCTCGACGTACCTGCGCTCTGCACCCGCTGCACCGCAAACGGGCAGTAGCCGTCCGGAATCGAGGGCAGGGGGGGCAAGCCACCGTCCTCCACCGGAGTGTCCGCATCCGGATCCACGTCTCGGATCTCAGACTGAGCCACCGCCAGCGTCCCGGCCGAATTCAGCATGTAGACGAAGAAGCAAGTCTTGTCTGGCTGCAGCGGCACAAACGCGGCACCGGTGTTGATGTCCGTGGTTGGCGTCGCCTCATCGGCCATGGCAGCGATCGGGTAGATCACGCCATCGATGACCACATCAATCTGCGCCGTGGTGTCCACGACCGTTTCAGCACCTGTTGCCGTGAGCAGTCCGCTCGACAGTGCCTCGGTCCGGCCGCGTGTAGAAAGATTGTCCATTGGTTACCTCGTTAGGGTTAGTTCAGCGGCCGACCTTAAACGTCGGTGGCTCCACACTCGGCCACGACCATCCACCCGTCGTTCTGCACGAAATCTGCGCACCAGAACTTGGTCCCGAGGTATCCCCGCTGACCCAGTGGATCCGCGCTGTCTACCGTGGTGTGGGGAATGTGCCGCACCCCGAATGAATCCATGCCGCGAAGCGCCACCTGGGCCCATGCATCCCGGCCGATCATCAGGTACGGGTACACGTCGATGTTGGACCCACCGGTCGAGACCAGACCGGTCGCACCGACCGTCGCACCAGAATCGATGATGGACGACAGCTCAGGCGAGACAATGAAGCGGTACCGGTCGGTCGAGCCCACCTCCATCTCATGGAGCGGAGCGCGCTGACCATAGGCCGCTACCTCACGGAAGTTCGGCAGCTCGCGGATGTCGTGCTCACAGTCGGTATGCACGAACACGATGAACGAAGCCTCGACCGGCGCCGTGTTGAAGTTGGCACTGGCGGACAGGATCTTCGTGACCATGTTGCCGCGGTTGCCCAGGATCGACTTGGTCGCCTTACGGAGCAGGGGCAGGGTGATGGCCGCGTTGACACTGGCGCGAGTCGAGCCGCCACCAGCATAGATTTTGTTCGTGCAGCCCTTGAGCGCGCCGTAGTGGATCATTTCCCGGACCAGGCCCATGCGCTCACCGCACTGCTCTTTCATGGCCATGGGAATGTTGTCTTCGTACAGGTCAGCGACCGCGTCGGTGTACATGTAGAGACAGCTGTACTGGCTCAGGGTGACCGTGATGTCCTGCGGAGTGATGTCATCCGGATCGGGCGTGACACCGTCTTCTGTCAGGTGACTGTTGGGGCTCACCGACCACTGGTTGATCGTGGTCGGGTTAGTCGTTGCGCCTCCGAATGGCAACCAGCGGCGATATACAACCGTCTTGCTGGAATTCTTGGGCATTTTGAAGTGGTCGCCCGTGATCCCCAGCACCTCGACAGGCTTGGCGTGCTTGAGAATTTCGCCTTTGAGTTTGCCGATCCGTTCGGCTTGTGTGCCGTACTGCATCGAGTAGTCCTCGCAAAGTGTTGATGGATTTCCCCGCGGTGAGGGAGGTGGTCATCACTTCGCCGATGGACGTATCGACCGGCCTATGCTGCGACTGGGGTCAGGGGGTGACCGCTATCGCACTAAGTGTCGTTGTATGCTCTCTGGAAGGCTGCCTCGGCGGATGGAACCTGGTTTTGCGCCCCGCTCGAACGACTTTCTGTCGCTGGAACGTTGCTCTTTAGTTGCGCCCGCCTTTTGGATGCTTCCGAAGCATTACCGCTGGTTGGAGCAGGATCATCCTGTTTGCCCGGGACGTTGTCAACTTGCTCGCCCCCTCCGGGCTGCTTCGTCGCGGCTTTGTACTTGTCCAGCAGCTCGATGACGCTGGTTGCATAGTCTGACTGCAGCAGGTCACGCACTGCCCGCGGCTGGTCATCCACCCACCCCTGGAAGGCCGGATCCTGCAGCACCTCCACCGCGTCTGCATGCGAGAGCGTGGTGATGTAGGTCTGCACCAGGTCGGACTTGGTCTTGGCATCGCCAGCGTCATACGCCGCCTTGAAGTTGCCCGCCTGGGCATGTGGCAACCCGATGAGCCACTGATCGAACGCGTCAACCGTCGAGCCTGCACCCGTGATCTCCCGGTTGAGGTCATTGATCATGATCTCGTCCCGGAACACCTGGCGGGCCTGCTCCTCGGTCATGCCGGTGGGTTGTGGCTGACCTTGCTGCTGATCACCCGCTGGCGCCGGGACCACCATCTGCTCGGCCACGCTCGTCATCACCGAGGTCAGCGCCTCGGCGAAGTCCGGGAACTCCTGCTTCAGCTTGTTCAGCTCCTCGTTCGAGGAAATCGCCGCCGCGATCGCAGCGGGGTCCGGACGCACGGCCACCGGGGTGTCGGCAGCCGCCTGCTTGGTCATCAGTTCACGCAGCTGGCCATTCAGCGTGCCGAACTGACCTTGGAGCCCACGGATCGTTCGACGCAGCTCTTCATTCTCTGCCTGTGCAGCCACAAGTGGATCAGTTCCGCCCGCATCGGCCGCTGCTTGATCACCACCCCCAGCGTCGGGTGCGGGTTGGCCATCACCTCCATCGCCCGCGGTCTGCTGTTCAGAATCGCCACCGGATCCGGCATCCCCATCTCCGCCAGCTTCAGTTCCAGATCCGTCGCCCTGTCCAGCCGCCACCTGCTGCGCTGAACCATCACCACCCTCGCCGCCTTCCGCGCCCTCGGCAACAGCAGCAGCGCCTTCAGCCCCCTCTTCACCAGCAGGGGTGGGCGTCCCGAGATCACCACCTTCGTCGCCGTGAATGGTTCCATCATCGCGCCGCTCCCCGTCTATGCCATCGTTGAGGTTGATGCCAGTGGGCTCACCAGTCGGACCAGGTCCGCCTTCTTCCTCACCAAACGCATCCAGGAAAGCGCTCTCGGCCGCTTCGTCCTCCAGGCCCTGGGCCTCGGGTGAATCGAGCACGCCATCCACAATGGCAGAGTCAGGCGCCTGCTGGCCACCTGCACCCTTCGCGGGTTTCTTCATGGGGTTCCTCCGGTTTTGGGGTGGGGCTATTTAGCCCCTATTTAGCCCGACAGTACGCCGTGCCCGACCTCGTCCAGCATCTCGTGGTCCAGGATCAGCTGCTTTTCCTTACGGTGCTTGTCCTTGATGAACTCAATGGCGCGCCGATGCCGGGGTGGGTCGTTCTTGATCTCCTCGGCCTGCATCAGACATTCAGCATCCGCTTCGATCCGCCACGACTCATCAATATCCACCGGTTCAGACATGATCACTCCACAATAGGTTGCTCGGTTTCAACGATCGGTCCACTGAAGTCCGAATTCTGAGCCTGCGTGAATTCAGGGTCAAACTTCGGCGTGGCTTTCGTCATCTCCTGCTCGATCGTGCGCAGCACCAGGTTCTCGATCTGCAGGGCTTGAACCTCCCCCCAGCTGGCCGTTTCCATGCGCGAGAGGTTGTGTGCACGACGGTTGCGAAGCCACCCCGTCAGCAAGGCTCGGGCGGTTAAATCCAGCCTGCGAAGGTCGTGTGTTTTCTCGATTCCGGCATTCGTTGTCAGAAAAGATTGGATCTCGTTCAGTTCCACACCAGCGTCCTCTGGTCGATCAAACGCTGCATTCCCTCGCGATCCAGCTGCTTGGGAACCTCGCGGCCGTTCTCTGCGTCCTCGAACTCCACCCGCACGGCCACGTACCAGTGATCCCCCACCTGGGCCATCAGCGGATCGGAGCCTGGCAGCAGCATGGCCCCCATCACGTCCTCGTCACGCAGCTCGTGCGGCACGTCATCCGGCAGCACCGCCTCCCAGACCTCAGAGTCATGCTCGGGCGCGCGGTAGTGGATGACTCGGGCGACCTTGCGCTGGCCTGCTAGAGCCCCCACAGTTCACGCTCCTCTTCGGTTGCCAGCTGCACTTCCAGCTTTGGTAGCCGTACCCATATCCCCTCGCGCTTGCACAACACATCTGCATCATCAATGCATCGAGCGAAATGGTGCGTTACAAGCTGGTCTCTGTCGTAGTGCTGAGCGGTTTCCATCTCTTCACCGCACCCACCGCAGAACACCGTCTGCCCAACGATCACATCCATAATTTCCTCCGGTAGTTAGTCAGGGGCTCACCGCCAGGCCACCGCACTCACCAGAATGCCGTGAAGCCAGGGTCGGAATGCCGTGTAGCAACCGCTGCCCGGGAAGCAAGCCCCTGGGCCCATCATAAGCCCTCTACCAGTCGAATTCCTGCGCCAGGATTGTGGCGATGTCTCGATAACCGGGCGGCGCACTCAGCGGCGCCTCACGCATCCCACTGTATTGCACGCCCGCGGCGTGTTGATGGACGCGGTCAGTGTATGCCCGCTTCTCCTCGGGCTGCTCTACCGGCTGGCAATACTGCCTGTTCCACAGATGCCATGGGCAATCCGGTGAATTGTGATCATCGCTCGAACAGTGACAGCAGCCTCTTACTCGTCTTGTGATGGCTAGGCCCTCCTGATTGGACCTCCCCGGTTGCTGCTGCCCTGGCCCTCAACGCGCGAACGCCTGACCGTCTGGTGCCCGTCCTGCGGGCTCCATGGGCGGGCTGGGCAGCCCGGTCCCTCTGCTCTTCTCTCGTGCCAGCTGCATCTGCGCAGCCAGCGACATCTCCAGCTTCGCAATGTCGGTCCGTACCTTGGTCAGCTCCAGATCGTTGTCCTGGCGATGCCACTGATCCTCCAAGGCCTTCAGCGCGATCAGCTGCTGGAACTCCTCGCGAACCTTCTCGTCCCTCAACGCCTCCACGGCCATGTTGAAGTTGATGTCCATCTCCTTGATCTCGCGCGCGCTCTGCGCCCGGATCTGCGCCACCTCCACCTGTGGCGAACCCTGCTGAGCCTGCTGCTGCAGACCCTCCACGATCTCCCGCCACTTGTCGTCATCGAACTCGAAGCGCGCAGG